>Ga0126312_10000014_pt1 | contig 64840 bp, 71 predicted proteins | sample Plot104A_FD_92537 | JGI IMG/M metagenome (GOLD analysis project Ga0126312, IMG submission 92537) | Serpentine soil microbial communities from UC McLaughlin Reserve, CA, USA - Plot104A | ecosystem: Environmental > Terrestrial > Soil > Grasslands | place: USA: UC McLaughlin Reserve, Lake County... | reverse complement strand
TCGATCAGCCACTTGGCTTATCTAGCCTCCCTGCTCGGCGAGACCAGGCCGATCACCGCCGGCGTGCCGAGTACCACGGTCACCAGTTTGGGCAGCCTCGGCACCGGCCTGCCGCCCGGGCAACACGGTCTGGTCGGCTATACCTCCCGAGTTCCGGATACCGGTGAAATCTTGAACGGACTCACCTGGGAGTCTGCGCCGGACCCGCACAGTTACCAATCAAAGCCGACGCTGTTCGAGCACGCTGGCGCCGCCGGAGTGTCCGTCACGTCGGTCTCGCTGGAGCGTTTTGCCGGGACCGGGCTGACGGTTGCGGCGTTGCGCGGAGCGAGGTTCATCGGGTTCCGGGACGAGACACCCGACGATCAACGGATCCGGCTCATCGTCGCTGCGGCGCAGCAGAGTGACCGCAGCCTGGTCTATGCCTACGATCGCGAACTTGATCATTCGGGCCACGTGGATGGCTGTGCCTCTGCTGGCTGGCGCCAGCACCTGGCCCGCATTGACCGGATGTGCGAACGGCTGCGGGCAGCGCTGCCCGATGACGTACGGCTGATCATCACTGGTGATCACGGCATGCTCGATGTGCCAACTGATCACCAGATCGTGGCCGAGGACCACCCTTCATTGATGGCCGGAGTGTCTGCGCTGGCGGGGGAGTGCCGTTTCCGCCAGCTCTACACCGATTCCGACAAGCCGGAGCGGATCGCCAGCCGCTGGCGGGATCAGCTTGGTGACACGGCGTGGGTACGTACCCGCGATGATGCCATTGACGAGGGATGGTTCGGGCCTGTTGATGATCGGCTTCGAGAGCGTTACGGCCATGTGTTGGTTGCCATGCGTGGTGATCATGCAGTGATGACCAGACAATTCCCGCGTGAACTTAGCCTGATCGGCATGCACGGCTCGCTGACGGCCACCGAGATGATTGTTCCGCTCTTCTTCGACTGACAGGTAGGGCAGGATGAGCCGGTGCGAAACTGGATGCGTGATCATGGCCTGCTCCTGGCCAATCTCCTGCTCTTCATAGTTTTCTTCGGCGGCATGATCGCCAGCGGCTACCGGGTGTACAACGACGAGCAGATTCAACATGGCCAGCAGGCTGAGTCCATTGTCAGATACCTCACCAGCGGCGATTTCTTCGAAGCTACGTCGGAGAACTGGGAGAGCGAGTTCTTACAGATGGGCATGTACGTCCTACTGACTGCATTTCTGTACGAACGCGGGTCGTCGGAATCGAAGCCGATCGATGAGCGGGCACTGCAGGATGAAGATCCCCAGGAAAAACAGGACGATCCGAACGCTCCGTGGCCTGTTCGGCGCGGCGGCTGGATGCTCCGCCTGTACGAGCACTCCCTTTCGATCTTGTTCTTCGTGCTTTTCTTTGCCTCCCTTGCCGTCCACGCCGTCTCGGGTGCGGCAGCGTACAGCGAGGAGGAGTTACAGCACGCTGGTCAAGCGGTCAGTGTCTGGAAGTATCTCGGCACTTCACAGTTCTGGTTCGAGTCGTTCCAGAACTGGCAGAGCGAGTTCCTGGCGGTTGCCGTCATCGTCGGTGCCTCCGTCTATCTGCGACAACGAGGCTCACCGGAGTCAAAGCCAGTGGCGGAGCCGCACCGGAGCACCGGCGCCTAGCGCTCGCAAGTCGGGCTGCGGTGGATCAGAGTGCTCAGCCGCGCTTGGGCCCCCCGAACATGATCTCGTCCCAGCTTGGAACCGAGGCGCGCTTGCGTTTCGCCGGCTTCTCCGCCGGCTCGGCGACCCGCGGCTCGTTTGCCAGGCTTTCTTCGTTGAATTCCCTTTCTTCATCCTCGCGATCTTCGATCGCGGTCGGCCGATCGGGCTTGCCGGGTTCGTCTGTTCCTCGCAGGTGGTGGTCATGCTCTACCGCTGGCGCGTGGCCGTGGTGGGCAGGACCTACCACAACGCCAGTCACCGAGTGCTCGTCAGGATGCTCCGGGACGACGGCGCCGAACTGGTCCAGCCAGGAGCTGTGTTCATGGGACTCCGGTTCGCCCGTCGGAACCGCCAGGGGCTCGACGGGAATGGTCTCCTCTTCGTCCTGCATGCTCGGCTCGACCGGATAGTTGATGACGATCGCAGGCTCCCACCCTTGATTGGAGGTGTCGGGGATAGCCGTTGCGTCGCTGAATGACAGCGAATCCGGCTCAGCTAATTCCTCCTCGGCGACGGGCTTAAAATCTGGCTCGAACTCGGGGGGCAGGTCTTCGAGGGCTGCGAGGTGAGGCTCCGCCGGTATATCCGACTCACCCACCGCATGGACCAAGGCCATTTGGTCGCTCAGATCGAGGGTCGGCTCGGTGTCGTTCGCGTCTTCCTCCGCCTCCGCGAGAACCGGACGCCGCCGGACCTGCTGTGGCACTCTCCGCGTCGACTGCTCGCCTAGCAGCCAACGCGCTTCTTCGTCCTCGGCGACCGAGAACCGGCCAGAAGCATCGAAGATGTACGTCGCATGCCGGTCTCTTTCGCCCGCCTGGTAGTCGGCCGTTACCGTCCACCGGCCGTCAGACATCCGGTAGGAATCCCACCCAATCCTGTCGATGTCTACGCCCCGTGCGCCCAGTCGCTCGGTGACCACCATTCGAAGGCTCCGATGGCCGGAAGTCTCGCCACGGCGCCGCACCGAGGAGGTCATCGCCATCCGCGCCATGTGTTCGCGCTCGGCCAACACCGGAGCCGCAAAGCGCTCCACCCGGTCCAGTGGGATGCCGGCCACCTTGGCAACGTCTTCCAGAGTGCTGCCGGCCCGAATCCGCGATTGGATGTCTCGGGGAGTGAGTGTGCTCTCCATCTCGATCTCCAGTTGTCCGACTCGCGGCCGGTCACCTCGCAAAGTTGCATGCAACCGCTCGTCCACCGCTACTGCAAGTTCCTCACCGCTCTCGGTGGCCACGATCAGGGACTTGCCGTCCGGGCTGAGTCCCACCAGTCGCGCTGTGCGCATCGGTCGGGCGGCTCCTCGTGTGGTGATCCTTGACCCAAACTACCCGCCCATCCGGTGAGGCAGCGGTAGGCACACAGGGGCGGCGGCTCCAACTCATCGGTGGCGACACGTAATGTCGGTACATGACACAGCCCAAACACCCGGAGCCGGCCACCCTAAGCCAGCTTCGGGCATCCGGATATGTCGCGCGCAGCATCAAACAGGAGCTACGCGACAACGTGCTGGTCCGGCTCCGCACCGGCCGGACCGCCTTGCCAGGCATCGTCGGTTTCGACGACACGGTGCTACCGGAACTCGAAGCGGCGTTGCTCGCCGGACACGATCTTGTCGTGCTCGGCGAGCGCGGCCAAGGTAAGACCCGAATCATGCGGACCGTCGCCGGACTGCTTGACGAATGGACTCCGGAGGTTGCCGGGTGCGAGATCCACGATGAGCCATCTCGGCCGGTGTGCGTCCGCTGCCGAACGCTGGCAGCCGAGGCCGGCGACGATCTGCCGATCAGCTGGCGGCATCGTGACGATCGCTACACCGAAAAACTTGCTACACCTGATACCTCGGTGGGCGACTTGATCGGCGATGTAGATCCGGTCAAGGTCGCTCAAGGCCGGACCCTCGGTGATCCCGAAACGGTGCATTACGGGTTGGTTCCTCGGGCGAATCGAGGCGTTTTCGGGCTGAATGAGTTGCCGGATCTGGCTGAGCGCATCCAGGTTGCTTTGTTCAACGTGCTGGAGGAACGCGACATCCAGGTTCGCGGCTACTCGCTGCGGTTGCCATTGGATCTGTTCTTGATGGCTACTGCCAATCCGGAGGACTACACGAATCGTGGCCGGATCATCACACCGCTGAAGGATCGCTTCGGCGCTGAGATCCGCACTCACTACCTCACTGAGCTTCCTGATGAGCTCAGCCTGCTGCATCAGGAAGCACGTCTGGTCGCGCAGGTCGATGATCATCTGCTGGAGGTGCTGGCGCGATTCACCCGAAACCTGCGCGAATCCTCTTTGATAGACCAGCGTTCGGGGGTATCGGCACGATTCACGATCGCGGCTGCCGAGGCAGTGGCTGCATCGGCGCTACGCCGCTCCGCCCGTACCGGTGACTCCCACCCGGTCGCGCGAATTTGCGATATTCCGCCGGTGCTGCCGACCCTGCTGGGCAAGGTTGAGTTTGAAATGGGGGAAGAGGGCCGGGAGGAGGCAGTCCTTGAGCACCTGCTGCGGCTGGCCATCGCGGCGACGTTCAAGGACCGGCTTGCCGGTCTTGATCTTTCCGGGTTCACCGCCGTGTTCGCTGACGGCACGGTGGTCGAGACCGGGGAGCTGGTGCCGGCAATGGACGTCCTCGGTCAACTCGGTACGGTGCCGGGCCTGTTCAAGGTGCTGGACCGGCTGGGCTACGACGACGGGGCGAGTCGTGGCGAGGTTGCGGCGGCGGCTGAATTCACCCTGGAGGGGCTGCACCTTACCCGGAGACTCGACAAGGAGACCGTCGGCCGCCGAACTGTCTACGGTGCATCATGATCGTCTTCACCAATCGAGATGATCATGGTCGCTGAATTCGCGCACGACGATCATTCTCGCCGGGATCCGCACGGGCGTTTTCGATACCGCCCCTGGGCCGGCGGTCCGGATCCGCTAGCCCCGCCGTACGACGTCCGGGCGGCGATCGACCGGATCGGTGAGGACGTGCTGTCTGCCGGTTCGGTGCGGGACGCGTTGCGCGAGCTGCTACGCGTCGGCGTCGACGGCCGACGGGGATTGGACCACTTAGCCGAGCGGATCCGGCGGCTTCGCGCCCAGGCAAGGCGGCGCGGCGACCTCGGCGGCACGCTTGACCAGGCTCGTGCGGCGCTGGATCAGGCGTTGACCGCCGAGGGCGAGGCCTTGGCGGCGGCTACCGACGACGACGCGAGGCTGGCCGAGATGGAGCTGGCCACCTTGCCAGACGACGTTGCCGGCGCGGTACGGGCCCTGGATAGCTACAACTGGCGGTCTGACCAGGCTCACGCGATCTACCAAGCCATTCAGGAGATGCTGCGGCGAGAAGTGCTGGATGCGCAATTCGCAGGAATGAAGGCGGCACTGGAGGAGCCGGACGGCGAGACCATGCAGCGGGTCAAGGACATGTTGGCAGACCTGAACGACTTGCTCGCGGCTCACGCTCGCCAGGAGGACACCACCGATCAGTTCGCGGAGTTCATGACCAAGCACGGGGAGTTTTTCCCGGAGCAGCCGGAGAACATCGAGGAGCTGATCGACGCTCTGGCCCGACGACAGGCGGCGGCTCAGCGGATGATGTCATCTCTCAGTCCCGAGCAGCGCCAGCAGTTGGGACAACTCATCAGCCAAGCCCTATCGGACGCGGACCTGGCTTCACAGATGGCACAGCTAGCCGACAATCTTCGGGCCCTGCGGCCTGGTCTTGATCGGTCAAGCGAAGTTCGGATGCGCCAGGGTGGCGAGGCGCTGGGCTATAGCGACGCCGTTGAAGCAGTCGCGGAACTGGCGGATCTTGAGGCCCTGGAGGGCCAGCTGTCCCGAACGGATGCGGGCGGCAGCCTGGACGATGTCGATGTGACCATGCTGGAACGCCGGCTGGGATCCGAGGCGGTCCGTGACTTCGAGGCCTTGCGTGATCTTGAACGTGAACTGGAGCAGCAGGGCTACTTGGTCCGCGGTGAGGATGGGCTTCGGCTTACCCCTCGGGCCGTCCGGCGACTGGGGCAGACGGCCCTGCGCCGCGTTTTCAGCCAGCTGGCGGCGAGGGGACAAGGTGACCACGATGATCACCGAACGGGCGCCGCAGATGAACCCACGGGGCTCAGCAGGCTATGGACTTTCGGTGATGAGTTGCCGATCGACGCGCCGCGTACGGTCGGCAACGCACTGCGCCGCAGCGGGCTGACCTCAAGTGGCGTTGCGTTGCACGTCGAGGATTTCGAGGTGACGGAGACCGAACGTCGGACCAGCGCCGCGGTCGCGTTGTGCGTGGACCTGTCCTTCTCGATGGTGCAGGAGGGCCGCTGGGGGCCGATGAAGCAGACAGCGCTCGCGCTGCACCACTTGATCCAGACTCGCTTCCGGCAGGATGCCCTGCAGGTCGTTGGGTTCCATCGGACCGCCCGCAAGCTGTCGGCCGTGCAGCTGGCCGAGGCCGAGCCCGAGTGGATACAGGGAACAAATCTGCAGCACGCGCTGCTGCTGGCAAGCCGGCATGTGCGCCGCCACCCGGAGGCTGAACCAGTCGTGCTCATCGTCACCGATGGCGAGCCGACGGCGCACCTTATAAACGGACGACATGCGTTCTTTCAATGGCCCACTACCGCCGAAACCGTGCGCGCCACGATCGCCCAGGTCGACGAGCTTGTCCGCTATGGAGCTACACTCAACACGTTCATGCTGGGCGACGATCCGGGCCTGGCCAGATTTGTCGACGCCATCGCCCGCCGTGCTGGTGGTCGGGTCTTCACCCCTGATATCGGCCGCCTCGGCGAGTATGTCGTAGCCGACTATCTCAAGGTCCGGCGGGGCAGACGGAGTTAGCGCAGGCCGGACGCTGTTTGGCTGAGCAAGTCCAGGAGGTATCGACCGTAGCCTGACTTGCCGAGGGCCATGGCCCGATCGCGGAACTCCTCATCGGTCAGCAAGCCCTGGCGCCAGGCGGCTTCCTCAGGGGCGCCCACCTTCAGGCCCTGTCGGGCTTCCAGGGTGCGCACGAAGTTGCTCGCGTCGTTGAGCGAGTCGAAGGTGCCGGTGTCCAGCCACGCCGTCCCTCGCGGGAGTACCCCAACGTGTAGCTTGCCGCGCCCCAGGTAGTTCCAGTTGACGTCCGTGATCTCGTATTCACCCCGCGCGGACGGCCGCAGCTTCTGCGCGATGTCCACAACGTCATTGTCGTAGAAGTACAGGCCAGGCACAGCGTAGTTCGACTTCGGCTGCACAGGCTTCTCCTCCAGCGAGATCGCGCGGCCCTCGGAATCGAACTCAACGACCCCGTACGCACTCGGCTCTGCTACCCAGTAGGCGAAGACCGCCCCACCATCGATGTCGTTGAACCGCTGGAGCTGGGTTCCGAGCCCAAGGCCGTAGAAGATGTTGTCGCCGAGCACCAGCGCCACCTTGTCGGAGCCGATGAAGTCGGCGCCAATGACGAAAGCCTGCGCTAGTCCTTCCGGTGCAGGCTGCTGCGCATAGCAGATGGAGATGCCGAACTGAGACCCGTCGCCGAGCAACCGCTCGAAGGCTGGCGCGTCGTGCGGCGTAGTGATGACGAGCACATCGCTGATCCCGGAGAAGATCAAGGTGGACAGCGGATAGTAGATCATCGGCTTGTCGTACACCGGGACCAGCTGCTTGCTGACGCCCAGCGTCACCGGATGCAGACGGGTGCCCGAACCGCCGGCCAGGATAATGCCCCGCACGAGGCCTTAGTATGACCGGTCGTGGCCAAACTCCTGGTAACCGGCGGCGCTGGCTTCATCGGCTCGAACTTCGTGCATTATGTCCTCGGCCACAGCGATGCGACGGTTACTGTGCTCGACAAACTCACCTACGCGGGGAACCGCGCCTCCCTGAGCGGACTGCCGGAGGGCCGGTTTGCCCTGGTCCGTGGCGACATCTGTGATTCAGATCTGGTGGACCGGCTCGTTGCCGATCATGACGCGGTCATCCACTTCGCTGCAGAGTCGCACAACGACAACTCGCTCCGAGACCCGTCTCCCTTTGTCGCCACCAACCTGATCGGGACATTCACGCTACTGGAAGCCGTGCGCCGGCATGTCACCCGCTACCATCACATCTCCACCGACGAGGTGTACGGCGACCTCGAGTTGGATGACCCACAGCGATTCACCGAAACCACCGCCTACAACCCATCCAGCCCTTACTCCTCAACCAAGGCGGGCTCTGATCTTCTGGTCCGAGCGTGGGTGCGTTCTTTCGGCGTGCAGGCGACGATCAGCAACTGCTCCAACAACTACGGGCCGTACCAGCATGTCGAGAAGTTCATTCCCCGGCAGATCACGAATGTTCTCGATGGTCGGCGGCCCAAGTTGTACGGCGCCGGGCTGAATGTGCGGGACTGGATTCATGTGGATGATCACAGCTCTGCCATCCTGCTGATCTTGGACGAAGGAAAGATCGGAGAGACGTATCTGATCGGTGCCGATGGGGAGAAGAGCAATCGCGAGGTCGTCGAAACGATCTTGGAACTGCTGGATAGGCCCCGCGATGACTATGATCAGGTGACCGATCGGGTCGGTCATGATCTTCGCTACGCGATTGATTCCACGAAGCTGCGACTGGAGCTCGGGTGGCAGCCCCGCTATGCCGACTTCCGAGCCGGGCTCACCCAGACGATCGAGTGGTATCGGGCAAACCGGGCCTGGTGGCGGCCACAGAAGGCGGCTACTGAGGCCGCCTACATGGCCAAGAACCAATAGCCGCGATGGGTGAGCTCTCCATCAGGACGACCGCGATCCCAGGCCTTCTGGTGATATCCCTCGATCTTCGCAGGGACAATCGAGGGTGGTTCAAGGAGAACTGGCAGCGCCGCAAGATGATCGATCTCGGCCTGCCGGACTTCGCGCCGGTGCAGAACAACGTTTCGTTCAACACCTCGGCAGGAGCTACCAGGGGCATCCATGCCGAGCCATGGGACAAGCTGATATCACTGGCCACCGGGCGAATCTTCGGCGCCTGGGTCGATCTGCGGCCGGGCGAGGGTTTCGGCCGCAGCTTCACTCTCGAGATGGATCCCCAGACTGCGGTCTTCGTGCCTCGGGGCGTGGGCAACGCCTTCCAGACCCTGGTCGATGGCACGGCCTATTCATATCTCGTCAACGATCATTGGAGCCAGGCGGCGCGGCGGTCCTACACGTTCGTCAATCTGGCCGATAAGACGCTGGCGATCGACTGGCCGATCCCACTGTCTCGAGCAGAGATCTCGGCAGCTGATCAAGCACATCCTCCCCTCTCCGCCATTGCACCGATGGCTCCTCGGAGGACACTCATTGTCGGTGGAAAGGGGCAGCTGGGACGGGCGCTCATCGCCGCCATGCCGCACGCGGATTTCCTGACCCGGGAAGAGTTGGATCTCTCACAGCCGAAATCGGTAGCCAGCTTCGATTTCCAACCGTACGGAACGATCCTCAATGCCGCGGCTTACACCAAGGTAGACGCCGCTGAGACCGGGCAGGGACGGCGGGACGCCTGGTCAGTGAACGTGCACGGGGTCGCAGCACTCGCGGCCGCCGCCCGGGAGCACCGCTGCACCCTAGTGCACATCTCCTCGGATTATGTCTTCGACGGCAGGGAAACAAGCCACGACGAGAACGAAGGGTTTTCACCGCTCGGTGTCTATGGCCAAACCAAGGCTGCTGGCGATGGGCTGGTCAGTTCAATGCCGGCGCACTACATCCTTCGCAGCAGCTGGGTGGTCGGAGAGGGTGTCAACTTCGTGCGCACCATGGCGTCCCTCGCCGACCGTGGTGTGGAGCCCGACGTCGTCTCTGATCAATATGGCCGGCTGACCTTCACTACTGAGATCACCCGGGCGATCTCTCATCTCCTCAGCTCGGCCGCACCCTACGGCACCTACAACCTGACGAATGCTGGACCGGTCATGACCTGGGCTGACATCGCCCGCCGGGTATTCGTCGCCCGGGGCCGCTCTGCCACGGCGATCGAGAACGTGACTTCGGAGCAGTACGCAGCTGACAAGAACCTGGCGCTCCGCCCGCGCCATAGCGTGCTGGAGCTGAACAAGATCATCGCCACCGGGTTCCGGCCGTCCGACGCTGTGGCGGACCTTGACCGATACCTTGCTGAGCTTCCAAGGAACGCGCGATGACTGATCCCACAATCCATGAGGGGAAGCAAGGCCTTGACCCATACGATGCCGTCCTGTTGGTGTCATTCGGCGGACCCGAAGCGCCCGACGACGTCATTCCGTTCCTGGAGAACGTGACTAGGGGGAGAGGCATCCCGAAGCAGCGTCTAGCCGAGGTTGGTGACCATTACCTCCTCTACGGCGGCCGAAGCCCGATTAACGATCAGTGTCGGAGTTTGCTGACCGCACTTCGGCAAGAACTTGACCAGCGAGCGATCACGACGCCGCTCTACTGGGGCAATCGCAACTGGAAGCCCTACCTTCGAGATGCGCTGTCCGATGTGGCGGCCGACGGCCATCGGCGGGTGCTGGCCATGTTCACCAGCGCTTATCCCTCCTATTCATCCTGCCGGCAATATCGGGAAAATCTCTATGACGCAGCCAACGGGCTTCCAATCCAGATCGACCGCATCCGGCACTATGCAACTCACCCGGGCTTCGTAACCGCTTCGGTAGCCGCCACCGTGGCTGCGTTGGACGAGCTGCAGTCCGGCACCGGGGACATTCGACTGCTCTTCGTAACTCACTCGATTCCGATCGCCATGGCCCTTACAGCGGGTCCGGAACCGCGCAGTGCCCAAGGGGCCTATGTCGACTGGCACGTCGCTGTCGCAGCTGAGATTTCCCGGCAGGTGTCCCAACAGCGGGATAGGGCGTACCAATTCGACCTGGCCTACTGCTCCAGGTCCGGGCCACCCGAGCAGCCCTGGCTGGAACCAGATGTCAAAGCCCGGCTTGGGGAGCTCAAGGCCATTGGAGCAACCGGGGTTGTCCTGGTGCCGATCGGCTTCGTCTCCGACCACATGGAAGTGATCTTCGATTTGGACATTGAGGCGGCGCGCACCGCCGCAGATCTTGGTCTCCGCTTTTCCAGAGCGGCCACAGCGGGGACGCATCCGGCATTCATCGCGGCCCTTGCCGACCTACTGATCGAACGGGGGCAGGTGGCACGCGGTGAAGAAACCATGCCGGCGGTGATTCCTGGCGGACAGCTCGGCTGGTATGCCTGCCCGAGAGAATGTTGTCCGAATCGCACCGAGCCAGACCGGCCCACCTTGTGCGCTGCGTTTTCTACAGGTGCTCGCGCATCGCGCTCCTAAACCGCCTACTTCGTCGTTACTCGCAGAACAAACAGCGGGTCTGCTCGCTCCTGCTCGGCACAGCGGCGCGCGATACCCGACGCTCGCACCTCGCTTCGGCGATTCGCCGGCCCATTAGCCGAGCGAAGTGATAGGAAGCAGTGCCGATGATTCAAAGCGGGCTCAAACTCGGGAATTTCGAGCGTTCTTCGGCGTTATAGCGGGCGCAGCGGACCTCGGCAAGCCCTCGAGGCCAGTTGTGATATGCATGCGCTCGGGTTCACAAGAAGGAAGTGGGCCCAGACCCCGGGAAGGGAACGATGGCGACCGATTACGACGCCCCACGCAAGACCGACGAAGAACTGAATGAAGACAGTATTGAAGAGCTGAAGACCCGCCGTAACGATAAGAACTCCGGAAAGGTTGACGAGGACGAGGCGGAGGCCGCGGAGGCCTTCGAGCTACCCGGTGCCGATCTTTCCCACGAAGAACTGACCGTGCGGGTGCTGCCCCGCCAGTCCGACGAGTTCACCTGTGCTGGCTGCTTCTTGGTTCGGCACCGCAGTCAGATTGCCGAGGAGCGACCGAACGGGGACGCCTACTGCTATGACTGTGCCGGCTAGGCACTGACAATGATCTTGGTCCGGCCAGTGGGTGTTTCGGTGCCCATGTCCTTGGACCAGCGCTTGGCTGCGAAACGCTGAGTGAGGATCTGAGTGACACCCACGCCGATCGCGCTGGCCACCGTCCAACTGACGGCTTCCTGCAGCGGAGCCTCGGGATCGCTGGGTGACGGCGGCTCACGTCCGGTAATCGACTTCCACGCGAACTTGACCAACATCTTAGAGGCGATGGTCATCAGGGCGCCGATTGCCGCGGCGTAGAGCTTCCAGAGCAACTTGTCAGCCAGTCTCATGGGGCGCCTCTCCTGTTCAGTGAGCATGTGCTGGCCATCCTAATGGCGAGCGGCCGGCCGACTAGGTTGGCGTCGTGCTTTATCGGGAGAGGCTCTGGGTGCCCCTTTCCTGGTGGCTGATCGGTGCTCTTCTCGCGCTGTCGGTGCTGGTCGCTGTTGGCGCGTATCTCGGCCCGACCTGGGGGCTGGTGACGGGGCTGCTCAGCGTCGCAGGGATTGGGGCTATCTTTGCCGCAGCATCGGTGGTGATCCGCCTCGATTCCCGCGAGCTTGTCGTCGGACGCGCGCGAATCGAGTTGAGCTACCTGAGCGCCGCCGTTCCGTTGGATAGGGTTGCGGCCGAACGTCGGACGGGAATCGACGCCGATGCCCGGGCATTCCTTGTCGTCAGGCCTTATGTGCCCGGCGCTGTCGAGATCACCCTTGATGACCCCGACGATCCAGTGCCGTACTGGCTCGTGTCCAGCCGAGATCCCGCGCGATTCGCGTCGGCCTTGTCCGCCGCGATCCGAGCCAAGGGTGGTCTCCACTAGGCTGGCGGAGTGGACGAGGTCGAGGTGCTCGTGCAGCTACTCGACCCGGACCTGGACCCGCCCAGCTATGCGCAGCCCGGTGACGCAGGTGCGGATCTTCGATGTGCCGAAGATTTCGTACTCGGGCCCGGAGAGCGCCGGGTGGTCGGGACAGGTCTCGCCATCGCCTTACCGGAAGGCTTTGCGGCTTTCGTGCATCCGCGGTCGGGGCTTGCTGCTCGATTCGGGATCGGCATCGTCAATTCTCCAGGCACCATCGACGCTGGGTATCGGGGAGAAATCAAGGTCTGTCTGGTCAATCACGACACCTCGCGCCCGGTGCGGTTCACCAGGGGTGACCGGATCGCACAGCTGGTCATCCAGCCGGTGAGCCGGGCGGCATTCGTCCCGGTAAGCGAGCTTCCCGACTCCGCACGGGGCACCGGAGGTTACGGTTCCACCGGTGGCCTGGTGTTTATCGCACGCGGCGCACAGGAGCAACGAGAAGGATGAAGTCGCCCGCAATGATCATGGGGAAAGCAGCATGATATTCCGGCGGGGGAAGAAGCACGATGAGGAGCCCGAGGCTCAAACCGATGATCTCGAGCCAGTGATCGGCAGGGTCACTGGTCGCATGCCCGACGACCAGGCCGCCGGAGAATCCGATGCCGGACCAGCGCCTGCCGTGGAAAGGGGGCAACCGTTGGCCGACGCCAGCACCACCGGCGAACCTGGCAGTGAGACGCCCACCCAGCCGGCAACGGCCGGCCGGGGTAGCTATTCCGGATCGGCGTCGTCAACCGACTTGGACCTGGCTGCACTCGACAGTAGGGACTGGCGCGCCGATGGCCCGTTCGACATCGATGAGGTGGACTTGGATGCCGACACGGAAGACGATCCGCCTCGAATTGACCTCGGCAGCATGGTGCTCACCGTCCTTCCCGGGGCCGAACTACGTCTGCAGGTCGCGGAGGAGACCCAGCAGATTGTCTCGGCGATGCTGGTGACCGGTGACTCGGCATTGGAGCTGGGCGCATACGCAGCTCCACGCAGCGGAGGCCTGTGGAGCGAGCTCCGAGACGAAATGATCGAGTCAGCCACCGAGGCAGGGGGTTCTGCCGCTCTCATTGAAGGTCCGTTCGGGGTGGAGCTGCGCCGGCTGCTGCCGGTGTCCACTCCGGACGGCGAGCAGGGCTATCAGCCGTCGCGGATGTGGGTGGTCGAGGGACCGCGCTGGCTGCTGCGCGGCATCCTCTACGGCCAGGCTGCGTTAGAGGATGGAGTGGACTCACCGGTGGCCGAGCTGCTGACGGCGTTTCGCCACGTCGTTGTCAGGCGCGGGGAGGAGCCGAAGGCTCCCGGTGAGCTGCTTCCGCTTCACATGCCAACGGGTCTGACCAGGTCGGATGCTGGATCTTGATTGGAGCGGGTGGAATGCTTGGATCCGGGGTGAGGACCAATGGCCAAAGAGAACATTTTGCAGCGGGCCCTACGGCGGTTTGCCTCGTCTACTGCGGAGCTGGAGTCTGAAGAGCTGCAGCAGAACGTACGGGAGTCCGGCGCCGTACCCATTCGCAGCTGCGAGGACCGGCAACAGGTCGAGTTGATCGGGCAGATATCCACGGTGACGATCAATCCTCGCGGAGGCCACCCGGCGCTGGAGGTGGAACTCCGCGACGGCTCGGGCGCCGTAACACTGGTCTGGCTTGGTCGCCGTCAAATCCCCGGCATTGATCCTGGCCGTTCCCTCAAGGTCGCCGGACGGATCAGCTGCCATGAGGGCCGACGGCTGATCTATAACCCACGCTACGAGTTGCTAGCCAGCCCGGCGCCTTCGTGACCGATCACGGCGCAACGAACGGAGACACCTCCGTCGGGAATGGCACCGCAAAGGCGGATCCGCAGGATTTTCGTTATGTGGAAGACTTCGTCCGCTATCAGCTGTCGTTGTCCCTGGGTGGCGCTCGGGGGATGTTCGAATCAGCGCTTCCCTTCCTCGCGTTCACGGTGGCCTGGCTCCTCGCCCGAGAGCTCCGTGTCGCCTTGATAGCTGCGGTGGCGGTGGCGCTGATCCTGGCCATCGTCAGGCTGGTCCAACGCCAGTCCCTGAGGTTTGTCGCTCAGGCAGTCATCCCAACCGCGATCGCCGCGTTGGTGGCAAGTCGCACCGGGCGTGCCGAGGACGTCTTCCTTCCCGGCATCCTCTATAACGGCGTCCTGGCTGTGTTGTCGATCTTCACGATCGCAATCCGTTGGCCATTGGTCGGGTTTCTGCTGGGTGCAGCGATCGGCGACCCGACCGGGTGGGCCAAGGACCGGGGTTTGGTCAGGATGACGACGAAGTTAACAGCGGTGCTCGCAGTGCCCTACGTTGCCCGCTTCGCTATCCAGCTCCCACTCTTTCTGGCTGGACAGGTTGTGCTGCTGGGCATCTCCAAAGTCGTGCTGGGCTGGCCTCTGCTGATCGCGGCGCTGTTCGTGATCGGCCTGATGCTCTCCAAGGGCAAGACCCCCATGGAGGACTCGTCGTTGGCCGGCGGAGTGGACCACACCGCGAGGGCAACCTGATCGCTTCGCCGGCTTGCAGCGCGAACGAACACACCTCAGGTGAGGACCCGGGGAGCCGTCTTCTTCGCTATGGCCAGTGAAGGGTCACGGGGAGCGAGCATCTCAGCCAAAGCTTGTTCAGTGTCCTGAGCAGAGACGAACAACAACTCGTCCGCTGCCTCCAGGGAGCCGTCGTTGTCTGGTGGTCGGGCATGCCCATCCCGGATGACCGCCACTAGGACCACATCGCCAGGCCAGTGCAGATCACCGATCCGGGCCCCGACGCACGGGCTGTCCGCGGGAAGTGTCATTTCGACCAGGCTGGTTTCACCTTCGTGGAAGGTCATCAGTCGCACCAGGTCGCCGACGGTCACCGCCTCCTCGACCAGAGCACACATCAATCGAGGTGTGGAGACGGCAACATCCACGCCCCACACATCGTTGAACATCCACTCGTTCTTGGGATGGTTGACGCGGGCCACAGTTCGCGGCACGCCGAACTCGGTCTTGCACAGCAAGGACACAACCAGGTTCACCTTGTCATCGCCGGTAGCGGCGATGGCAACGTCACAGGTGTCAATGCCGGCTTCCTCCAGCGATGCCAGCTCGCACGCGTCGGCGAGGAGCCACTCCACCGCTGCCAGTGTCTCCGACTTGATGGCGTGCGGATCCCGGTCGATGAGCAAGACTTCGTGGTTGTTCTCGATCAGCTCGGCAGCAATCGAGCGTCCGACGTTACCCGCGCCGGCAATCGCAACTCGCACCCGTCACTCTCCCTTCGGCGGCTGTGCAAGCACTGCCTCTACTTCTGCCAGGCGCGCGTCGGGCACAGCGGCGTAAACCAAGTCACCGTCCTGAAAGATGGCTTTGGTCTGCGGGACCATGCCGACGCCCAGTCTGCAGAGGAACGGCACCCGAGCCCCTGTTGCGTATTCGATCTGCTCGATGGTGCGGCCCACCCATGATCGATCGACATGGACTTCCACCAGCCGGACGGCACCTGATGGGTCCCGCCACTGCGGCTCTGAGCCGGCAGGCAGGAGGCGGCGCAAAATCTGATCTGACGTCCAGCGCACGGTCGCCACAGTCGGAATTCCCAGCCGTTCGTAGACCTCCGCACGTCCCGGGTCGTAGATCCGTGCTACCACGTTCTCAACCGCGAAGGTCTCCCGAACCACCCGTGCCGACAAGATGTTGGAATTGTCACCACTGGACACTGCCGCGAAGCCGTCGGCATCGGTAATGCCGGCTTCCAGCAATACTTCCCGGTCGAAGCCGACGCCTCTCACCGTCTTGCCGGCGAAGTCAGGCCCTAATCGGCGAAACGAGTCCGGTAACAAGTCGATCACCGCGACGGTGTGGCCACGTTTCTCAAGGCTGCGAGCCAGGCTTGATCCGACCCGTCCACAGCCCATGATCACGATGTGCACAGCTTCGAGTCTAGTGTCGCGGCTTGAGCCATCGGCTCCGGCGTAGCATGCGCCTCGTGGTGAATCTCTCCGACGTTGGGAAGAGATTACTGCTCGGGCGCAAGCTCCGCAGTACACAGCTCGGGGAGACTCTTCTGCCGAAGCGCATTGCGCTTCCGGTGTTCGCCTCGGACGCCTTGTCGTCGGTTGCCTACGCGCCGGATGAGATCTTCCTGACTCTGTCCCTGGCAGGGCTGACCGCATATGCGTACTCGTGGAAGATCGCGATCCTGGTTGCGGTCGTCATGCTCGTCGTGGTCGCCTCATATCGGCAGAACGTGCACGCCTATCCGTCAGGTGGCGGCGACTACGAGGTGGCAACTGTGAATCTCGGCCCAAATGCGGGGCTCACGGTGGCAGCGGCGCTGCTGGTCGACTACGTCCTAACCGTTGCAGTCTCCATCTCCTCAGGCGTCCAGAACGCCAAATCGGTGCCGATCTTGCACTTTCTGGACGGCCACGAAGCCACGGCGGCGGCGGTTGCCGTGCTGGTTCTGATGGCTCTCAACCTGCGCGGGGTACGGGAATCGGGTGGGGTGTTCGCCATACCGACCTACTGCTTCATGTTCGGCGTTTTGACGATGGTGCTGTACGGGCTGTTCCGGATCTTGGTGATGGGTGAGCCCCTCATGGCGGAATCGGCAAAGTACGGCATCGAGCCTGACCCGAAGTACGCGGCGTTGACCGGTTTCGCCATGGTGGCGCTGCTGGCGCGGACGTTCTCCTCGGGGTGTGCGGCCCTGACTGGTGTGGAGGCTATCTCCAACGGCGTGCCCGCTTTCCGCAAGCCAAAGAGCAAGAACGCGGCGTCAACTTTGCTGCTCCTCGGCAGTGTCGCCGTGACCATGTTGATCGGCGTTGTCGTGCTGGGCAACTTGACCCACGTTCGGCTGATCGACGAAGGGCGTTCCTTCTACACACTCAACGGCGAGCGGGTCGACATCATTGAGAAGACCGGCATTGCCCAGCTGGCAGATGTCGTCTTTGACAACTTCCGGCCAGGCTTCTATTTCGTGATCGCCGCTACGTTCGTGATCTTGTTCTTGGCGGCCAACACGGCGTTCAACGGCTTTCCCGTGCTGGGGTCGATCTTGGCCCGCGACGGTTTTCTGCCACGCCAGCTGCACACCCGTGGAGATCGGTTGGCCTATAGCAACGGCATCATCGTGCTCGCCCTGCTGGCCATCGCGTTGATCGTTGCCTACGAGGCCGACGTCACCTCGTTGATCCAGTTGTACGTGGTTGGAGTGTTCGTCTCATTCACCGTGAGTCAGACCGGGATGCTGCGGCACTGGACCCGGCTGCTGCGAACCGAGATCCACCAGACTGCTCGCAACCGGATGAAGCGGTCCAGAGTGATCAACGCGATCGGTCTTACCATGACCGGCACGGTGTTGGTGATCGTGCTTGTGTCCAAGTTCGCCCAGGGCGCCTACATCGCGATCTTTGCCATGGCGGTGCTCTTCGTCATGATGAAGTCGATCCGCCGGCATTATGAGGCGGTCGCGCAAGAGACGGCGCTCGCTGAGGGGGAGGACCGCACGCTTCCCAGCCGGGTACGCGCCATAGTGCTAGTAAGCAAAGTCCACAAGCCCACCTTGCGGGCCCTGGCTTTCGCCAAGGCAGCCCGGCCAAGCACCCTGGAAGCGCTCACCGTGGACGTCGATCCGAACGAGACGGAGCGGCTGGTCAAGTCCTGGGAGGAGGCAGGGATCGACGTCCCGCTGAAGGTCGTGGCCTCGCCGTACCGCGAGGTGACCAACCCGATCATTGACTACGTCAAGAGCATCAGAACGGAGAGCCCACGGGACGTCGTCACCGTCTACATCCCGGAATACGTCGTTGGGCGCTGGTGGGAGCACATCTTGCACAACCAGAGCGCGCTTCGGCTGAAGGGCCGGTTGCTTTTCACGCCAGGGGTGATGGTGACCTCCGTTCCATACCTGCTCAGATCCTCGGGCAAGGCGGAGCAGCGACTGGAGCGAGAGACCGCCAGCGACAACGCTCGCCGCTATCTGCGCAGCGGCTGAGGAATGGCGTCCAAGGTTGGACGCTAGGGTGCTCAGTGGGACCGCCTTCTGTGCCTTGATATCTTGACGTCAAGATAGTTATCACGTTCGACGGAGTGCTCATGAGCGTTAACAGTTTCGGTGCAAGATCAACTTTGCAGGTCGGCTCAGACTCCTACCAAATCTTCCGGCTGGACGCCGTAGCAGGATCGGAGGACCTCCCGTACAGCCTGAAGATATTGCTCGAGAATCTGCTGCGCACAGAGGACGGCGCCAACATCACAGCGGATCATATCCGCGCGTTGGCATCCTGGGACGCGACCGCGGAGCCGAGCGAGGAGATCCAGTTCACTCCGGCGCGGGTGATCATGCAGGACTTCACGGGCGTGCCCTGCGTCGTCGACCTGGCGACGATGCGGGAAGCGATGGCCGAGCTCGGCGGCGACGCGAGCAAGATCAATCCGCTGGCGCCGGCTGAACTCGTGATCGACCACTCGGTCATCGCAGATGTCTTCGGCACCGCCGATGCCTTCGTACGCAACGTCGAGATCGAATACGGCCGTAACCGTGAGCGCTACCAATTCCTGCGCTGGGGACAGACGGCGTTCGACGACTTCAAGGTTGTGCCGCCCGGGACCGGCATCGTGCACCAGGTCAACATCGAGCATCTCGCTCGCGTCATATTCACTAGGGAGGTCGACGGCGACATTCATGCCTATCCCGACACCTGTGTCGGCACTGATTCCCACACCACCATGGTTAATGGACTCGGTGTGGTCGGCTGGGGCGTCGGCGGGATCGAGGCGGAGGCTGCCATGCTCGGTCAGCCGGTGTCGATGCTGATTCCTCGCGTGGTCGGTTTCAGGCTCTCCGGAGATCTGCCGCAGGGGTCCACGGCCACCGACTTAGTGCTGACCATCACGGAGATGCTGCGCAAGCACAAGGTGGTCGGAAAGTTTGTCGAGTTCTACGGGCCTGGGGTATCTCAGGTCCCGCTAGCCGACCGCGCCACCATCGGCAACATGAGCCCCGAATACGGCTCCACGATCGCGATCTTCCCGATCGACTCAAAGACGACGGACTACTTGAGGCTCACCGGCCGCTCCGAATCCCAGATCGCCTTGGTCGAGACCTATGCCAAGGATCAGGGCCTGTGGCATCAGGACGATCGAGAACCGAAGTACTCCGAACATCTTGAACTTGACCTCAACACGGTGGTGCCCAGTATCGCCGGGCCGAAGCGTCCGCAGGATCGGGTGATCTTGGCGCACGCGAAGGCGGGCTTCCGCGAGGCGCTCGACGATTACGTCGATGACGAGGAAGAGAGAGGATACGACGAGTCGGTTGCGGAATCGTTTCCGGCCTCCGACGCGCCGAGTCCTGCCGGCGGATACGAGTCGATCGACCCTCACGAGTATGGCGAGCACGGAGGTGGGGTCGGCCGGCCTAGTCGCCGGACACCGGTCGCCTTGTCCGACGGGACGTCATTCGAAATCGATCACGGCGCGGTGGTGATCTCTGCGATCACCTCTTGCACCAACACCTCCAACCCCACTGTCATGATCGGCGCCGCTTTGCTGGCCAAGAAGGCTGTGGAGAGAGGGTTGAGCCGCAGGCCCTGGGTCAAGACCACACTGGCTCCTGGATCCAAGGTCGTTACGGACTACTACGAGCGCTCAGGCCTCACGCCGTATCTGGACAAACTGGGGTTTAACCTCGTCGGTTATGGCTGCACGACGTGCATTGGCAACTCTGGGCCGCTGATCCCGGAAGTCAGCGCGGCGGTGCATGAAAACGATCTTGCTGTGGTGTCCGTGCTTTCCGGAAACCGGAACTTCGAGGGCAGGATCAATCCCGACGTCAAGATGAATTACCTGGCCTCGCCGCCGCTGGTCGTCGCGTACGCGCTGGCCGGAACGATGGACATCGACCTGCTGAACGACTCACTCGGCACCGATGAGCAGGGCAACGATGTCTACCTTCGCGAGATCTGGCCGAGCGAGGCGGAGATTGACGAGATCATCGCTTCATCGATCGGCGCCGAGATGTTCGCCGAGTCGTACGCCGATGTCTTCGCCGGTGACGAGCAGTGGCAGTCGCTGCCCACGCCGGAGGGTCAGGTCTTCGAATGGGAACCAGATTCCACCTACGTCCGTAAGCCGCCGTACTTCGACGGCATGCCGGCCCAACCCGACCCGGTCACTGACATCCCTGGTGCTCGGGTGCTGCTCAAGCTGGGTGATTCGATCACCACTGACCACATCTCTCCTGCGGGTTCGATCAAGCCGGATTCGCCCGCGGGCGAGTACCTGACCGAGCATGGCGTGGAGCGCAAGGACTTCAACTCCTACGGGTCCCGCCGAGGCAATCACGAGGTGATGATCCGCGGCACGTTCGCAAACATCCGGCTGCGCAATCAGCTTGCGCCAGGCACCGAAGGTGGCTTCACCCGCGACTTCAGTGCTGCCGATGCTCCGGTAACAACGGTCTTTGAGGCGTCGCAGCATTACCTGGCGGCCGGAACTCCGCTTGTGATCTTGGCTGGCAAAGAGTACGGCTCCGGCTCATCGCGCGACTGGGCCGCCAAGGGCACTGCCCTGCTGGGTGTCAAGGCGGTGATCGCCGAATCGTATGAGCGAATCCACCGGTCGAACTTGATCGGAATGGGTGTGCTGCCATTGCAGTTCCCCGAAGGCGAGAATGCCGCCTCGCTTGGTCTTACCGGTGCGGAGACCTTCTCGATCAGCGGTATCAGTGAGCTGAATGAGGGGCGTACCCCTCGAACGGTGAAGGTGATCGCCGGTGATCTGTCGTTCGATGCGGTGGTGCGGATTGACACACCGGGGGAGGCCGACTACTACCGCAACGGCGGAATCATGCAGTACGTCCTGCGGAGCCTGTTACGCAAGTAGACTAAGCCGCGATCGCGCTGCCTGAGCCGCGTGCTCAACTGGCCGCGTTGGCGCTCAACCTGCCTCGGTCAGCGCGTGCCTCAGGCGCTCGGCGTATACCTCGATCTCACCGGCTGCATATCGAGTACGGGGCCAGAAGAAGCCGCGTAGTCCATCACCCTTGGTGCGGGGGACCACATGCATGTGAAGGTGGGGGATTGACTGGCTGACGACACTGTTAATGGCCAGGAAGGTTCCTTGCGCACCAAGCGCATTCACGATGGCCGCAGCCACCCGCTGGCCGAGAGTGAGCAGCGGAGTCATCAGGTCTGTTGGCAGATCCAGCAGCGTGTCGACGTGACGGAGCGGCGCGATCAGCACATGGCCCTTGAACACCGGTCGGTGATCCAAGAAAGCGATCAGCTCATCGGTACGAGTCACGACCTCGGCGGCGACGGTGCCTCGTCCGATCTCGCAGAACACGTCGGTCACCGGACAATGGTAAAGGTCGACGAATCGAACGTGATTTCGATATAGTGCCTTGGTGGACTTTCCCGTCTATGTGCCGCCTGGATGGCCGTCGCAGGTGAGGCCACCTGGCGCTGCCGACTGGGAGTCGAGCGCCGTCGCATACCTGCTGGATTGCTGCCCGCCGGATTTCCGGGCGCACCGGGTGCTGCGGAATCACCCGATTGTGTTGGCACGCTTTGCCGCGCGCTTCGTGGAAGGCCAGCACCGCACCGCCCAGGAGGGTTTGGCCGAAGTACGCATGAGTTTGCAGGACCAGGTTTCCTCCGAGGTGATTGAAGAAGCTGCGCAGGCCTGGCTAACGGAGGACGCCCGACTGGTCCGGACCAAGCGAGGCGTACAGCTGATTGAACACGCCCTGCGCGGTCAAGCGTTCATCCGGAAGCTCTGAGGTCAACTAAACTCTGCGCCGTGTCCGAACCGCGCCATTCCGGATTGCTGGGAACCATTCGGAGTCCGCAGGACCTCCGGGCGTTGCCGGCGGAGAAGATCCCCGAACTGGCCGCCGAGATTCGCGGGTTCCTGATCGAACAGGTCTGCGAAACCGGCGGACACCTCGGCCCCAACCTGGGCGTCGTCGAATTGACGATCGCAGCGCATCGGGTGTTCGAGTCACCTCGGGACCCCATCCTGTTCGACACCGGGCACCAGAGCTACGTGCACAAGATCCTCACCGGTCGACAGTCGCTTTTCCCGACCCTGCGGCAACACGGCGGGCTCTCCGGGTACCCGAGCAGAGCCGAATCGGAGCACGACTGGATTGAGAATTCCCACGCTTCAACGGCTCTTTCGTATGCGGACGGCCTGGCAAAAGCTCTTCGCCTGAAGGGCAAGGCCGGCACCTTGCTGGCCTTTGTCGGTGACGGGGCATTGACCGGCGGCATGGCCTGGGAAGCCCTCAACAACATTGCTGCCGACGACGACCTGCCGTTGGTGATCTTGGTCAATGACAATGGGCGCTCGTACACACCGACTGTCGGCGGCCTGGCCCGGCAGCTGTCCGGTCTGCGGACAAATCCTCGGTACGAGCAAGTCCTTGATCTGGTGAAGCGCAATGTCAGCCGGGCACCGTTGGTCGGCGCAGCCGCATATGACGTGCTCCACGGAATCAAGATCGGCCTGAAGGACTTGCTCGCCCCGCAGGGCATGTTCGCCGATCTTGGTCTGAAGTATGTCGGCCCGATCGACGGCCACGACGCCAATGCGGTCGAGACGGCGCTGCGTCAGGCGAAGCAGTTCGGCGGCCCAGTTCTGGTGCACTGCCTGACCCGCAAGGGAAACGGCTTCTCGGCGGCCGAAGCACACGAGGAGGACCGGTTTCACGCCGTCGGCAAGATCAACGCGACGACGGGGGAGTCCCTGGGCGGCCCCTCCAAGCTCAAATGGACGGATGTGTTCTCCGAGGAGCTGGTCCGGCTGGCCAGCGTCGACGAGCGAGTCGTGGCCATAACGGCGGCGATGATCTACCCGACTGGGCTCCATCGTTTCGCCCGGGCGTTTCCCGATCGGGTCTTCGACGTCGGGATAGCCGAGCAGCACGCCGTGACGTCGGCTGCTGGGCTGGCCATGGGCGGGCTGCATCCTGTCGTTGCGGTCTACTCGACATTCCTGAATCGCGGTTTCGACCAGCTTCTGATGGATGTGGCCCTGCATCGCTGTGGCGTGACCTTCGCATTGGATCGGGCCGGCATCACGGGTCCAGATGGCCCCAGCCACCACGGCATGTGGGACATGTCCGTTCTCCAGGTCGTACCGGGCCTGCATCTGGCCGCGTCTCGAGACGCCACCCGGCTGCGCCAAGCACTCGCCGCTTCTCTGGAGATCGACAATGCCCCCAGCGTCGTCCGCTACTCGAATCAACATGTGCCCGATGACATCCCGGCGCTGGAGGCGATCGACGGAGTCGACGTTCTGTTCCGAACCGAGCATCCGCAGGTTCTAGCGGTCGGATACGGCGAAATGGTGCAGACGGCATGCGACGTTGGGGAGCGCCTTGCCGATCAAGGCATCGGGGTGACGGTGGTCGATCCCGTATGGGCGTTGCCGGTCAGCCGCCAGCTGATCAGGATGGCCGCGGATCACGAGTTTGTCATCACAATCGAGGACAACGGCGTTGTCGGCGGTTGCGGCGCCCGGCTGGCCCAGGAGATGCGCCTGGCAGGCGTCACGACGCCATTGCGCGAGTTCGGCATCGAGCAGCGCTTCCTCGAGCACGGCAGCCGAGCCGAGCTGTTGGCGAAACTTCGACTCACACCACAGCACATCGCGCGCTATGCCGTTGAGGCGATGGTCCGCGGTCAAACCGAGCCGGGTCGCAGCTCCGCCACGCCAGCCTCAGCGCCGGAACGCACTTCCTGACCGGGCAGCAAGGCGCTGACCGGCACCATCGGCCTGGCAAGGGTATTCTTCGGGTCGACCTCAGCCCTCGGCGGGCACGCTCGCCACACCTGGTGGTAAAAAGCGGCGGGCCAGGACCCGCTCCGAATAGCCCGAGCGATCAAGGTATGGCGTGATCCCACCAAGATGGAATGGCCAGCCAGCGCCGAGGATCATGCACAGGTCGATGTCCATCGGCGCGGCCACGACCCCATCGGCCAGCATCAGCCCTATTTCTTCGGTCAGCGCCGTCAAGGCGCGATCACGGACCTGTTCTGGCGTGCTCGGCTGATCGCCAACAACCAGCAACGCCTTGGTCTCCTCAGACACATACGGCTTGCCGTCGGGTGTCCAGTCGTAGATTCCCGGCCGCCCTGCCGCGACAAGTCTCTCCAGGTTGGGCGAAACCCAGAATCGATCACCCAGCCGCTCATGCAGGCTCTCGGCGACATGCAGCGCGATCGGTGGTCCGACGAGCTGCAGTAACTGGAACGGTGACATCGGTAGCCCCAGCGGGCGCATAGCGGCGTCAGCATCAGGCACCGGTGTGCCCTCATCGACGGCTCGGCTGATCTCTCCCATCCAGCGGATCAGCAGTCGGTTCACTACGAAGGCCGGAGCGTCCTTGATCAGGACCGCGTTCTTGCGCAGCTCCTTCGCTATGGCCAATGCGGTGGCAACTGTTTCGTCGTCGGTCGCCTCCGCACGAACCACTTCCAACAACGGCAGCACGGCTACCGGGTTGAAGAAGTGGAAGCCGACGACTCGTTCGGGATGTTCCAGATCCGCCGCCATGGCTGAGACCGAGAGGGAGGAGGTATTGGTTGCCAGCACGCAGGTCGGCGCGATGTGCTTCTCCAAGTCGGCAAATACCGATTTCTTGATTGCCAATTCTTCGAATACTGCTTCTATCACGAAGTCGCAGTCGGCGAAGTCCGCCAAGTCCGCGGTACCGGAAACCAAGCCGCGTAGCCGATTGAGCCCATCAGAATCAAGCCTGCCCTTGTCGAACAGCCGGCCGATCTCCGAGTGCACTGAGCCGATGCCCTTGTCGATCCGCTCCTGATCAAGGTCGGACATAACGACCGGAACCTGAAGCCGTCGAAGGAACAGCACTGCAAGCTGGCTGGCCATCAGACCAGCACCAACAATGCCGACCTTGGTTGCCGGGCGGGCAAGCAGAGGATTGGGTGCACCGGCCGGCTTACGCGCCCGCTTCCGGGTGAGTTCGAAGGCATAGAGGCTTGCCCGGAGCTCAGGGCTCATGATCAAATCCGCCAGGCCCTCGTCCTCCGCTTCGTACGCCGACTCTCGGTCTGCGCTCTTGGCAGCGGCGATCAACTCCAGCGCACGGTATGGACCAGGGGCAGCACCGCCGACCTTGGCGTCAGCAAAGGCGCGGCCCCGACTCACTGCGCGATCCCAGGCGTCGCCCCGGTCGACTTCCAGCCGAGTCATGGTGGCGGTTCCCGCCACCAGGCGGCCGGCCCAGCCCAGTGATTGCGCGAGGAAGTCGGCGCTGTCGAACATCGCGTCGGCAATGCCCAGCTCGCGGACCTGACGGCCGGTCAGCATTCTGTTTTGGCTGAGCGCGTTCTCGATGATCACTTCGACGGCTCGGTCAGCTCCGACCAGCTTCGGCAGGAGGTAGCAGCCACCCCAGGCAGGAAACAGGCCGAGAAAGCACTCTGAGAAGGCAATTGCGGTTGCAGCCGCCGAAACAGTTCGGTAGTGGCAGTGCAGGGTAATCTCCAGCCCTCCGCCGAGAGCCAGCCCATTGATGAAGGCAAATGTCGGTACCGGCGAGGTGTGCAGTTTGTCGAAGACCGCATGACCGATCTGGGCTATCGCCAAGCCTTCCTCGCGCTTGCTGATCTTCGTGAAAGCGCTGAGGTCGGCGCCCGCCGCAAGCATGAACGGCTTGCCGGTTATCGCGATGGCCGCAATGTCGGTGCGGGCCAGCGCCGCGTCCAGCGCCGCATTGAGCGAGGCCAGGCCACGCGGTCCGAACGTTGTCGGGCGGGTGTGATCATGACCGTTGTCCAGGGTGATCAAGATTGCTTTCTGACCGGCATGGGGGAGTTCTACCTCCCGGCTAAGTGCCCTGGTGACGACTTCAGAGTCCGCGAGTTGAGCCGTCTGGTCGAGCAGCTGCTGCAGTTCTGCCGGATTCATGCGGCAGCCGCTGCGGCGAAGGAAGGGTTCTCCCAGATCACTGAGCCGCCCATGCCGAGCCCAATGCACATAGTAGTCAATCCGTAGCGAACCTCGGGGTGGTCGCGGAAGCTCCGGGCAAGCTGAATCATCAGCCGGACACCAGAGCTGGCCAGCGGGTGGCCAAAAGCGATCGCGCCGCCGTACGGGTTCACCCGCGGATCATCGGCATCAATCCCGAAATGATCGAGGAAGGCGAGGACCTGAACGGCGAATGCCTCGTTGATCTCGACAGCGCCGATGTCGTCGATGGTCAGGCCGGCCTTGTGCAGGGCCTTCTCGGTCGCTGGGATCGGGCCGACGCCCATCACCTCCGGCTCAACGCCCGCGAAGGCGTACGTCACCAGCCGCATTCCCAACGGCAGGCCGAGCTCCGCTGCCACCGATTCGGCCGCCACGATGCAGGCCGTCGCGCCATCGTTAAGTCCCGCTGCATTTCCTGCGGTCACCCTTCCATGCGGGCGAAACGGAGTCCGCAGATCGGCGAGAACCTCGACGGTAGTACCGGGCCGCGGCGGTTCGTCGACGGTCGCCAGACCCCAGCCGAGCTCGGAGCTGCGGGTCGCGACAGGAACGAGCGACTCCTGGATAACGCCGGCCGAATAGGCCCGCTGCACCCGCTGCTGGCTGGCCGCGGCGAATGCGTCCGCCCGTTCCCGAGTCAACGCGGGAAAGCGATCGTGGATGTTCTCCGCAGTTGATCCCATTACCAGTGCGGACTCGTCCACCAGCTTCTCAGCGACAATCCGCGGATTCGGGTCGATGCCTTCCCCCATCGGATGGTGGCCCATATGCTCCACCCCTCCGGCAATGGCGACGTCGTAAGCACCGAAGGCTATGCCGGAGGCCATGGTGGTGACCGCGGTCATTGCGCCAGCGCACATCCGATCGATTGCAAAGCCAGGCACACTCCGTGGCATGCCGGCCAGCAGCGCGGCCGAGCGGCCAATGGTCAGACCCTGGTCGCCGGTCTGCGTTGTCGCGGCGATGGCAACGTCGTCAATCCGATCCGGCGGTAGCGCAGGATGGCGCCGCATCAACTCCCGGATGCAGGAGATGACCAGATCGTCGGCGCGGGTCTCGGCATACATCGAACCCGCCTTGCCAAAGGGAGTACGGACGCCGTCGACGAAGACGACATCGCGGATTTCAGAAGGCACGCACCCACATTACTCGCGAGTAACTAGCGGTTAGGATCGGCTGCTGCGAAAGCACTGGCGAGCGTGCCAGCGGTGAGCTGTCGCTGCCAGCGGCGGGCGCCCATTGCGGCAAGAGCAGCGTCGATCGTCTCCACTGATAGCGGTAGCGGTGGTTGCCAAGCCAGGCGGCGCACATGATCGGGGGTCAACAGGTTCTCGACCGGCAGATCCAGCTGCTCCGCTTGTGCGGTGAGAGCCTCTCGGGCCCGGGTCAGCCGGGTGGCTGCCTTGGGATTCTTGTTAGCCCACAAGCGAGGATGAGGTGGGCCTTCTCCCGGTAGGTGCAGCGGCGGAAGGTCGGCCTCTCGCAGGCTGGCGGCAGCATTGACGGCCTCAATCCACCTGACCTCGAAGCGCTTGGCCTGTCTGCGGCGGAACGCTGGTATCTTGCCGATGGCGGCGCGCGCCGCTACGGCCCCCGCCGAGTCTCCGCCGGCAACCGCCAGATCGCTGATCGCCACATCCGGCAGGATTCTTCCCGGGGCGCGATCAAGCTGCTGGGCAATGTCGTCGCGGGCCTGCCAGAGTTTCGCGACATAGGCCAGGCCGCGCCGTGTCCGCACCTTGTGGATGCCAGAGGTGCGCCGCCAAGGGTCTGGGCGGGGATCGACCGTCCGGCCAGCATTGGCGACCAGTGCCGCGAATTCCTCCTGCGCCCACTCCCATTTGCCTGCCGATACCAAGTCGGCAGCCAGCCGCTCACGCATCTGAAGCAGCAGCTCGACGTCCAACGCCGCATATGCCAACCATTCCGCAGGCAGCGGTCGCGCCGACCAGTCCGAGGCTGAAAACTCCTTTCGGAGGCGCACCCCGAAGAGCTCCTCCAGCATGGTGCCCAGGGCTACTCGTGGATAACCCAGCAGCCGGGCGGCCAGTTCGGTGTCGAACAGGTGGCGCGGCACCAGCTTCAGCTCGGTGAGGCAGGGTAGGTCCTGGTTCGCGGCGTGTATGACCCATTCCGCATCGGCAATGGCGTCTGCCAGCTCGGAGAGGTCAGCCGGTTGCCCGAAGGCGACGGGGTCGACGATATGGGTGCCAGCACGGGCTCGACGTAGCTGGAGGAGGTAGGCGCGCTGGCTGTAGCGGAAGCCGTGCGCCCGTTCAGCGTCGACCGCAACCGGGCCATTGCCAACGGTCAGTCGCTCAATGGTGTGCGCTAGTGCTTCTGGAGTGTCGACGATAGCCGGTACGCCGTCGGCTGGCGCAATCAGCGGTGCGACGTCAGATTCGACGATGTGTGGTGATGAGGATTGCGGTTCGGTCAACGTCTCCGGGGGTTTCGGGTCGGCTGGTTACGCCGGGAAGGCATTAAAACCACTCCTGGCGGCACCGGCGGAAGTCCGGCCGCCGTACAGAGTAGTTCAGCCCAAGCTGCGACGTGAGCGGACATCCCGGTGCCACCGGTCAGCTGGGGCGTCCAGGATGCGCGAACCTCGACCTCGGCGCGCGGTGCTTCGCCGGCCATGCCGCCGAACGATTCGCTGGAAACCGATGTCACGGTCCCGCTTGGCGCCAGGTGGTCAGCTGCGTGGGCGGCGAGCGCATCGACCAACCAGGACCAGCCGACGCTGGCCAGCAGGGGGTCAGTGACCATCTCTGGATCGATATCCGCACGAGCGAAGCTGACGCACCGAAATGTTCCCTGCCAGGCGGCGTTGCCGCCCGGATCATGCAGCAGCACGAGCCGACCACTGCCGACCTCGACATCGTTCGCGATGACATCAGCGGCAATAGCTGCCGAGAAAGGAGCGATCCGCTGGGGCGCCGGGATCTCCTCCACGACAAGTTCCGGGCGCCAGGTCGCAGACAACAGTTCGTGGGCAGCCCTGCGGAAGGCGTCGGGCACCGGCGCCGCATCCGAATTAGCTCCCACCCGATGAGCCTATGGCGGGCCCGACAACGGGCCACGCTCGACGCGCCGATTCGAGATCACCGTGACAGGATTTCGGAGTGACCACGTCCGGCTCCTCATTTCTGGCCGCCTGCCGACGCCAACAGCATGACGATCGGGTGCCGGTTTGGTTCATGCGTCAGGCAGGCCGGTCGCTGCCGGAGTATCGAAGGGCTCGGGCGGGGCTTTCGATGCTAGAGAGCTGCAGTCGCCCGGAGCTGGTAGCAGAGATCACACTCCAGCCTGTCCGCCGGTACGGCGTCGATGCGGCCATCCTCTACTCCGACATCATGCTGCCGTTGAAGGCGATCGGCATCGAGCTGGAGATCGTCTCTGGGGTGGGACCCATCATCGAGCGACCGATCCGTACCAACGCTGATCTTGCGAGACTCCACGACCTTGCGTCGGGAGATGTCGGCTACGTCCACCAGGCGGTGGAGCTGGTGGTCGCTGAGCTAAAGGGCCTACCCCTGATCGGATTCGGCGGGGCTCCATTCACCCTGGCTAGCTATCTGGTTGAGGGCGGGCCGAGCCGCGACTATGCCAAGACCAAGACGCTGATGGCGGGCGAGCCGCTGCTCTGGGAAAAGCTGTGCAACCGGCTGGCTGATATTTCGGCGGCGTTTCTAGAGGTGCAGATCGCGGCCGGAGCCTCAGCGGTCCAGGTTTTCGACTCATGGGCGGGATCGCTCAGCCGGGATGACTACGTCCGCTCTGCCCAGCCCTACTCCCAGCGGTTATTGGAAAGGCTCACATCAGGCGTGCCCCGGATTCATTTTGGCGTCGGCACGGGCGAGCTCCTGGTATCCATGGCCGAAGCGGGGGCCGACATTGTCGGGGTGGACTGGCGAGTGTCGTTAGCTGAGGCCAGTGGCCGCGTCGGGGAGGCCTACGCCGTGCAGGGCAACCTGGATCCGGCACTGCTGGGTGCTCCCTGGCCGGTACTGGCCGAACGCGTACGGGAGGTCATCAGATCTGGCGCGGCAGCTCCCGGACACGTCTTCAACCTCGGCCACGGCGTGCCACCTGACACCGACCCAGATGTGCTGGCCCGGATCGTCGACCTGGTGCATGCCGAAGGGTCAGCGCTACGGGTGGAGGCGAAGGCTGAAGGGATGGTCGCGTGAACCCCAGGGTCGTGATTGTTGGTGGCGGAATCTCCGGTCTGGTGGCCGCCCGCACTCTGGTCAGCGCCGGCCTCGATGTCACAGTCCTCGAGGCAGCCGGTCGCTGGGGCGGCAAGATCAACTCCATCGCGCTGGATGGCATCCGCCTCGACACCGGGGCTGAATCGGTGCTAGCGCGCCGCTCCGAGGGGATTGCGCTGATCGGATCACTCGGACTTAACGACCGGCTCGTTCACCCGAGTGATGCGCAACCGGAGCTTCTCATCGAGGGCCGGCTGCATTCATTGCCGCGGTCAGTGAGCGGAGTGCCGACCGATCTTGAACCACTGACTGGTGTCCTGTCGGGGGCGGGCCTCGCGCGCGCCCGGTTGGAGCCGACGGAGCTCACCGTGCCGGGCGGCGATGTGTCAATCGGGCGCCTTGTCGATGAGCGGCTTGGACCCGAGGTAACGGATCGAATCGTAGAGCCGCTGCTCGGCGGCGTCTACGCGGGCCATGCTCGCGACCTCTCGCTCGCCGCGGTGTCCCCGGAACTCCATCGCCGATTCGAGAGCGGGGGCTCCCTGGTCGATCATGCGCGGGCCTTGGCTGACGCCGCACCGGGTGGACCGGTTTTCGCCGGGCTGATGGGTGGCCTGGCCATCCTTGTCGATGCGCTGGTCAATGATCTGCAGCGGCAAGGAGTGACGCTGCACCTAGCCAGCACCGTACTGGGCTTGGGTCGAAGCGATGCTGGCTACAAGCCGAATGTTGATGCTGCGACATCCATCGATGAACGAGTTTTCGACGCCGTGATCATCAGCACTCCATGGCCGGTCGCGGCCCGGCTGCTGGCGGACTACCAGCCGATCGTCGGTGACCTGGCAGCCGTGCCGTACGCGTCCATGGCCATCGTGACGATGATCGTTCGCGGGCTGGAGACCAGAGCATCCGGGCTACTGGCGCCGCCGGGCGAGCTGCCGACGATCAAGGCGGTCACCTGCTCCTCGATCAAGTGGCCATGGTTGGCCGAACAAGCGCGGACAAGCTGGGGGAGTGATGCCGCTGTTGTGCGGGCCAGCGTCGGGCGGCTCGGCGAGGAGCACCTGCTGCAGATCGACGACGTAACCTTGCTAGCGCGCACGGTCGCCGAAGCTCGCAGAATTCCTGGCTGGGAAGGGATTCGCTTGGTCACCGGCCATGTTCAGCGGTGGGGCGGTGCCTTGCCGCAATATTTGGTTGGCCATCGAGATCGAGTGGCGCGGGTGAGGCAACGGGTCGACGAGATCCGCGGTCTCGCATTGTGCGGCGCGGCCATGGATGGCATCGGAATCGCCGCTTGTATCGGCTCGGCAACCGATGGCGCAACCAAGATCATCTCCGACCTCGGCGGGTCGGAACCCAACCGCTGGCAGCTGCAGGAGAGTGCGTGATGAAGTCCCGCGAGATCAATGAGACCATCCGCTACACCATGTGGGCGGTTTTCCAGCGAACCAACACTGTCCCGCCGCCCGGTGGAGACGCCGAGGGGGTGCTCCAAGCCATCAAGACCGCCACCAGCGACACCGACCTGATCATCCGCGGCTGGTATGACGTCGCCGGGCTGAGGGCGAGCGCCGACCTAATGGTGTGGTGGCACGCGTCGCAATCGGAGACTCTGCAGGCCGCCTATCACGCGGTTCGGCGCTCGGACGTTGGCCGGCAATTCCTAACGCCGGTCTGGTCGGTGATGGGCCTACACCGGCCGGCGGAGTTTAACAAGGGCCACGTGCCCGCCTTCATGGCTGACGAGGAACCGAAGCGCTATCTGTGCGTCTACCCGTTCGTTCGTTCGTACGAGTGGTACTTGCTTCCAGAGGAGGACCGGCGCGCCATGCTGGTCGAGCACGGCATGCTGGCTCGGCCGTACCCCGATGTCCGTGCCAACACCGTGTCCTCGTTCGCCCTGGGCGACTACGAGTGGATTCTGGCCTTCGAGGCAGACGAACTGCACCGCATCGTGGACCTGATGCGCGCCTTGAGAGCCGCCGGCGCCCGCCGGCACACCCGGGAAGAGGTCCCCTTCTACACCGGCCGTCGCCGCGATCTGGCCGAGATCCTGGCCTCCTGGTAGCCAGCTAGGTAGCCGGGGCCTGAAAGGCGCGCTGTCAAACTCCACTTTGAGCCCCGTCGCGCACTTTGAGCCTGATCCAGGAGGCTCAACGGCGGCGTACGGGGCTCAAAGTCGATGGGACCTGGTGGGGCTCAAGTGGATTGGTCCCGGTGGATTTCTGCCGTTCGGCGCGCGTCGGCGGACAGCATCAAAGCGCCAGGCGGTCGTTATTCGGGCTCCAGGGTGAGTGAGATTGAGTTGATGCAGTAGCGCTGGTCGGTGGGCGTCGAGTAGCCCTCACCCGAAAAGACATGCCCGAGGTGTGAATCGCAGGTGGCACAGCGAACCTCGACCCGCTTCATGAACAGCGAGCTGTCCTCGATATAGCGGACCCGGTCCTCGGCCAGCGGCGCGTAGAACGATGGCCAGCCACAGTGCGACTCGAACTTGGTATCGCTGCGGAACAGCTCGCTGCCGCAGGCCCGGCAGCGGTAGACGCCCTTGGTCTTGGTGTCGGTGTACTCGCCGGTGAACGGCCGTTCGGTGCCCGCCTCGCGCAGCACGTGGTACTCCTTGGGGTTCAATTGCGCCCGCCACTCGGCCTCAGACTTGATCACCTTGCCAACGTTGGCGGCGGGGTTGCTGTCATCGGCCGTGCGCGTCGAATCGGTCATGTTTCCAGGCTAGTCACCTAAGCTGTCGGGCATGCCCGTGCCGGCGGTGGAACTGCAGGTTGGTAGTCGCACGGTACGCGTGACGAGCCCTGAGAAGCCCTACTTTCCCCAGGTCGGCCTGACCAAGCTCGACGTCGTGGAATACGTCGTCGCCGTCGGCGGCGGAATCTTCGCCGCGCTCCAGGACAGGCCGGTCACGATGGAGCGGTGGCCGGGCGGATATCGCCCAGATGTGAAGCTCAGCACTCGCGCGGACTCCCACGGTGACGCGTTCTATCAAAAGCGAGCTCCCACGAAGCGAATGCCGGACTGGGTCGAGACGGTGAGGATCACCTTTCCCTCCGGCCGGACTGCCGACGAGGTGTGCCCGACCGAGCTGGCGGTGATCGCTTGGATGGCCAATCTCGGCACGCTGCGCTATCACCCGTGGCCGGTCAAGCGGTACGACACCGAAAAGGTCGATCAGCTGCGGATCGATCTTGATCCGCAGCCAGGCACCGACTTCGTCGATGCGGTACGGGCGGCCCGGGAACTTCGCGGCGTGCTGAATGACGCTGGGCTGGTTGGTTATCCGAAGACCAGCGGGGGACGAGGCATGCACGTCTTCGTGCCGATCGAGCCGGCGTACGACTTCATCGAGGCACGGCATGGGGTGATCGCCCTCGGCCGTGAGCTGGCTCGCCGGATGCCGGACCACGTGACAATCAGCTGGTGGAAGGAGGAGCGCGGGCAGCGAATCTTCATCGACTTCAACCAGACGGCCCGGGACCGCACAATTGCCTCTGCCTACTCGATCCGGCCAACACCCAACGCCCAGGTGTCCGCGCCGCTGAGCTGGGATGAGCTGGACGACGTCGAGCCAGAGGATTTCACGGTTGTCTCCATGCGCGACCGATTCACTGCCCGAGGCGACGTCTGGAGCGATTTCTATCGCAGCGAGCCTGCCAAGTTGGACGGTGCCCTGGAAATGTTCGAGCGCGACGTCCGCGAACTTGGGTCGGGCAAATACGGTGGCGCGGAAATGCCATATCCGCCGGACTATCCGAAGATGCCGGGCGAGCCGGCGAGAGTCCAACCAAGCAGAATGACTGCACTGACTAGGGAAAACGAGGGCCTTACCTGAGTGTTGCGAGGTGGCACAGCGTGTACTCGCCTGATAACTTAGCAGCTGTGTCCTCGCACCTGCAAGATTTGCACCGGTCGTTCCTGCGCCACCTCCGCGCGGAAGGCCGCAGCCCAGCGACGCTGCGGCTGTACGGCCAGGCGGTGACGTTCTTCTCCCGGTGGCTGGAATCCCAGGGCCGCAAGGCCACCGTTAACGAGCTGAACCGTGCCGCAATCCGGGAGTGGCTCGCCGTGCTAAGCGATGATCATGAGCCGGGCACGGTGAAGGTTCGATATCGGGGTCTGTTCCGGTTCTGCTCGTGGCTGGTCGATGAGGGCGAGCTGATCGAGAACCCGATGACTACGCTGTCGGCGCCTGAGCTGAAGATGAAACCGGTCCCTTTGATCACTGACGATGAGCTTGCCGCGTTGCTGAAGGCGTGCGCCGGCAAGGATTTCAACGATCGACGCGATGAGGCGCTGATCCGGTTGCTGCTCGACTGCGGCCTCCGGATCAGCGAAGCCTGCGGGCTGCGGCTTGATCAGCTCGACCTCGACCAGGGCATGGCGATCGTCAAAGGCAAGGGATCGAAGGTTCGGCCGGTCTACTTCGGTGCTCGCACGGCACGGGCTCTTGATCGTTACGTCCGGATGCGCTCTCAGCATCGCTGGGCGCACCTAGACGCGTTGTTCCTGACACAGCGCGGTCCGCTCTCTGCTGATGGGGCACGGGAGCGAGTGAAGATTCGCGGCGACATGGCCGGGATTGACGATCTTCACCCACACCGGTTTAGGCACACCTTCGCACACGACTTCCTGATGGCGGGCGGGCAAGAGCGAGACCTGAAGCGGCTAGCCGGCTGGTCATCCGATGTGATGTTGGAGCGCTATGGCGCGTCCGCCGCGGACGCCAGGGCCAAGGCGGCAGCTCAGCGGTTGAAGAGGGGCGACCGCGTGTGACACATCTTGGTCGCGGACCCATAGGAAATCTCGGCTAGCTCAACACCACTTCCCGGGCACCGGCCGCCAAGGCTGCGGCGTACAGCCGCTCCAATGTCGAGGCAGTCACCGTGCGATCCAGCACGCCGCGACCGACCTGCTTGTGCTCGCACCAAATCCGCCAGCGGTCGCGATCTGGGGAGGCGAAGACCCAACCCTTGAACTTGGGCCGCCGCCCAGGTTTCCCATCGCGCTGACCGGCCGACACTTGTCGCGCGCCGTCCGGCCGGTGGGCGACCCTCAGGGATTCCCACCTGCAGGCTCACGCGGATGAGGCCCATCCGGCCGTGGGTCATGGTGATGTCACCGATGCGTCGGTAACACATCGAGCACCGGAAGGGCAGCACCGGCGCCGACAGGATCCACGGCGGGCCGACACGGTACAGCGCCAGGACGTCGGAACCACTGCTCACGATGCGCTATCCTAGGCGCCACAAGACCCCGGCACTGCCGGGCCTGAGTCGGCGACCTCAGGACACCGTGCCCACTCGCCCTCGACCCTCCCGCGCAGAGCGGCAGGCCGAGGAGTCACGGTCAAATGTCGTCCACACCCACCGAGCGCCGGCTGCGAGCGCGGCTGGCCAGCTACGAATCCTGGGCAAACACCCAAGATCGCACCTCACGAACCGCGCCAGCTCGCGCCGCTCAGCTCGCCCGGTTTGAAAAACTTGTCGACCCGGACGAGACTATGCCGCCCGCAGCCCGCGCCAAGGCGGCCGCGGCCGCGCTGAAAGCGCACTACACGCGGATGGCGTTGATCAGCGCGAAAGCCCGGAAGGCCCGTAAGGCTGGATCGGGGGATGCGGCCTGATGTCCCAGCAAAGCAATCGGGCCGGGGGTGTGGAACCCGGCCCGATATCAAGCTAATCACTCGCAGGTGGCGGGGTCTCGGCATCGCTAAATCTACCCGAAGGGACGAACACCCGGGCGTTGCTCCGCCGGCTACTGGCGAGGATCGACACAGCCGAGCCGATCCGTCGCCGAGCCGTGCAGGAGGCGATCACCGACTCGTTGGCGGAAACCTGGATCTGGCGTTCCTACACGTTCGAGCATGCCAGGCCACGGCCCGGCGACTTCACCGGACAGGCCACGCCAGCCGAGCTGGCGGCAGCCGAGGAGCGGTGTGCAGCCGTCGCCGAGGCCTGCAGGAATCACGCCGACGCCCTCGCAGCGGGGTGGTTCGAATGAGCATCGCGGAAGAGCTTAACGACGTGATAGCCGAGACTCGGATAGTCGACATTGCGGAGGTGCATGCCACGTTCCGGCGGTGGCTCGGTGAAGGGTACGACCTAGACGCGCTGGACATAGTGCTAGCCGCGGCCACAGTTGAACGGCTCGACGGTGACCCTGTCTGGCTTCTGTTGCTGTCCGGGCCCGGTAACACCAAGACGGAGACCGTGCAGCCGCTGACCGGCGCTGGTGCCCTTGTGATCTCCACGATCACATCCGAAGGCGCGCTGCTGTCTGCGACGTCGAAACGGGAGACCACCAAGGACGCCACTGGAGGACTTCTTCGAAGCATCGGCGGCCGTGGGCTGCTGGTGATCAAGGACTTCACCTCCATACTTTCGGTGAACAAGGACATGCGGGCTCAGGTGCTCGCCGCACTCCGCGAGGTTTACGACGGCAGATGGACCCGCAACGTCGGCACCGATGGCGGGAAAACGCTGACCTGGCAGGCCGGATCGTTGTCATAGGTGCTGTCACTTCTGAGTACGACCGACACCACGCCGTCATCACCGCTATGGGTGACAGGTTTGCGCTGGTCCGGGTCGACTCCGGACAGGGCCGAATGGCAGCCGGCCGGCAGGCGCTGCGAAACGTCGGCGCCGAAACCCGGATGAGAGCAGAACTGGCGGAAATCGTTGGAAGGCTGCTGCGCCACGCCGACATCGTTGGACCCGAACTCGGCGACGACACAGCGGAAGAACTGCTAGCCGTTGCCGATCTTGTAACCCTCGCCCGCACTGCCGTAGAGAAGGACTACAAGGGCACCGTCCTCGAAGCACACGCACCTGAAGCGCCAACCCGGTTCACCAAGATGTTGGGCCAGATCGTCCGCGGCGGTATCACGCTCGGCCTGGACCTGGAACACTGCAAACGGCTCGCCTTCCGGGTCGCCCGCGATCCCTCAACCCTCTCCGGTTGGAATCTCTGCTCGCCGCCGCCGAGCATCCATATAGCCGAACGACCGAAGTGGCGAAGCGGACACAGAAACCACGGCAAACCGTAGACCGCTACCTGCAGGAGCTACACATCCTCGGCATTCTCCACGTCGATGAGGTCGGCGACGGCCAAGGCTGGCGATACAGCCTCTCGGATCATGTTGATCGGGAAGCGGTCGCCAAACTGAGGCCGCCGAAGAGCATGCCCGGAAAAGTTAGTACACCGGGATATGAGGATAAAGAAGAGAAGCCAGGGCACGCACACGTTGTTACTGACTTTTCCGGGCACGGTGTCGAGCAGGAGCAGTCGGAGCTCTTCGAGAAAGCGGAGGAGGTCCCGCCCGACCGTTGCGCATGTGGCGCCCAGTTCTACACCGAAGACTCGCGGAAGCGTGGATGGTGTCGACGCTGCGAGGAGAAGCGGATCAAGCAGGCGAGTGCGGCATGACCGACGGGCGCCCTCATCGCCCAACCAACGACGAACGAGAGGAGTTCGACCGCCGGCTCGACGCCCTGATCGTCTGGGCACTTGGCCAACTGAAAAAGGACCACGGCGAAGAGGCCGCCCGCGCTGTCGCCGAACAGCTCGATCGCCAGCAGTTCCGCCTCATGACCAACGTGGAAACGTCGGCCCAGATGGCGAACCGGTCGCCGATTCGTTGTCCTACCGCGTCGAGGTGGCCTTCGCCGGCGACTGGTGCCGCTGGTCGAGGCCCCCTGGTCCGCGCTGGGGGTTTCCGAGGCCGGCGCGCCGACGAGGCGGGATGGACCGGGTTGCAGCACGGGCTCGGCGTACCCGACGACGCGTCGGAACTCACAGACCCGCCTTCCACCTAACTTGGGGAGGCGTAATGGAGGGCGCGGCGCCACAGGCTGGCCGCCTCGCGCCGGGCCCTACCAATACCTCAGCGACGGCGTTGCGACCACCTGGGGTTGATTCCCTGCTCCTGGATCAGAGACAGTTCCTGCGCTATGGCTAGAAGCGCCTTGACCTCGGCGATCTTCAGTTGCTGGTCGATTGTGAGATCGTCTCGCTTGTAGTCGATTGCGTTCATGTCATCGAACGCGTCACCCCACAGGTTCATGCGGGTGACGCTATCCCAGCCCCTCCTTTCATGTACCGAACACAAACATCTGCGGTTCGCTGCGCTCAGCCCAGTAGGCGGCGCTGTCGGCTGCCACAATCGCGGCCACCGCGGCGTCGATCTTGCGTGGCGAGCCGCGTTTGTCCTTGCTAACAAGATCACCGAGCGGGGTGGGTTTCGCCACGCAGTGGGCAATGTGGGCGGCCAATGTCGCGTCGCCGTCGTGGGTGATCCGACCACCTGTCACGGCCTGGTAAAGCCGATCTGTTGCCGGCGCCATCCGCTGCGCGTTCGCGGTGTTCCACTCCAGCACGCGCGACTCGCCGTGCAGCTTTGCCCACTGCTCGATTTCCGACCGCCAGCCCCACGGATCGCATGCAAGCTCCACCACATCCCACCGTTGGAGGGCCAATGCCACGGCATGATCAACTTCTTCGCGCGGCACCCGCCAGCGTTGGTCGCCCGGATTCTCCCACAGCCCGACGACAAACAGGTGAGGGTCGGGCCCGACCGTGCAGCCGATCAGCGCCGTCGAGTCGCCGGAGGCGGAGCCGTCGAAGGCGAGCACGACTCGATCATGGTCGGCGACAACCCGTGATGGGTCGGCGCGCTCCGCCCACAGACCCCATGGCAGCCAAGAATCGGCACCGGTCACCCACTGCCCGAGGCGCAGCTGGCGGAACACCGGCTCCCGCAGTGTGCGACGCACCGCCTCGATGCCATCCTCGGCCAGGAACGGGTTGTCACAGGCCAGTGCAGAGTTTGCGATCCTCCATGCCTCCCGGTCCTCAGCAGCGCAGCCTTCCGGCGCAGCGAATTCATGCAGAAAGAACGATTGATCATCACCGGCGCGGCCATGCTCCACCAGCAACCACATCACGCAATCAGGAGTTGTCGCCGGAGTGCTGATCGCCAGGGTGAGCGACTCCGGCCGCTTACCGGAAGCCGACGTCACCGCTGTCCACCCATCCTCGGTCACCACATGAAGCTCATCCACCACGAGCAGACTTGGATCATGACCGTGGAGCGCGCCAGGTTCGGCAGGCAGCGGCAGTAGCAAAGAGTCATTCTCCGGCACGTACAGCCGATCCGCGAAAATGTGGCAGCGCTCGGCAAGCAACGGGTTCAACTCGACCATTCGTCGCGCATACCGCAACGTGATGTTGGCCTGCCGCTGATCAGAAGCGACCACAAGCGCCTCCGCAGACGGCGGACCAACCCACAATTCAGCAACCGCCAACGCAGCCGCAAGCATCGTCTTCCCGTTCGCCCTCGGCATCGACACCAACCCGGTACGGACACCGGGAGCGAACGCTCCACTAATGATCTTGGACTGAAACTCTCGCAGCCGGAACGGTTCCCCAGCGCCATGACCGCGAGGGATGATCAAGAACTCGGTGATGAACCTTTCCCGACGCGCCGCGCGATCAGTTGGCCAGCTTGGGAAATCCAGGGGTGGAACGCACACCTGCCCCTTCGGACCGGCCCTCATGCGAAACTCACCTTATGGACTTCCTGATCACTTTTGCCGACGGTAAGAGTCGGAGTTACACCGGAGATAGCCGATTCAGAATTGATGCGGCAGGCATCCTTCGATTGGACGAGGACCAAGACCACGTTATCTATTTGTCGCCAACGGGATGGCACAGCATCGCGGTGACTCCACGACCTGAAAAGGACAGCAATAGGGATTCGCAGACCGATACGTACGAGTCTCGTTGACTGACCCCCCGGGCCAGGGCGGACAGTAGATTCACGGGAACGACCGAAGAGTCTGTAACTCAAACTTTGCCTGGCGGCGGGTCATCTGAATCCATGATCAAAACCTTGCGGCGTGCTCCGCGGCGGCTGATGCAGCGCCGGCACACGACTTCGATGTCTGCCAGGCTGACGGCGGGCCAGCGGAGATGATCACCGGTCAGCGGATTGTCGGGTGTGCCGGTGGTGCCGCAGTCGGTGCACCACGGGTGCAGCTTGGTTGCGGCACGGGCGAGGCGTTGCCAGCGGGCGCCGTAGCCTCGCGCCGCGGTCTTGGCTTTGGGTGATACACAGCTCGAGCACCGGCTGCCGCTGCTGATCTTGGTGCCGCACCCGAGGCAGGGTCGGGGAAGGGTCACTGTGATCTCATCCGGGCGAGGCGCAGCAGCGGCCCGGTCTGGCCTTGTGCGGCGCGAAGCGCGGCGATCCTGGCATCGGGGTAGGCGGGCTGGCGGACGACGGCGACGTGGTCGAGGGCGGCGCGTAGCCGCTCGACCCGGCTGCGGTCTGCCGTCCAGCGGTCGGTGACCGGCACGAACCCGATCGACAGGCCGGATACCGCGCCGTCGCGGATCAGCTCGAGCACCTCGTCACCGAGCGCGGTTTTGGAGATGCGCCATACGCCGTGGAGCCCGTCCGGTTGGTCACGCAGCTCGACGCTCACCCCGATGGGCAGCTCGGATTGGCTGCGCGGGTGGGTGGCGGTAAGCGGTGCCGGGTCGGCGTCGGCGAAGGCGCCGGGCCGGAAGGTTTCGCAGTAGCGGCCGACTCGGATCTGCACGCCGTAGGGGACGGCGAGGCCGACGATCTGGCGCTGATCTTCGCGGATTTCCAGCTCGGCGGTAAAGCCACGGGTGATGATCACGAGTTCGCCTCTGGCGCGTCTCCTCCCAGCCCGCCTAGGCTGCCCGCACAGACCGAGGGGGAGAAATGGCGACGCTGGTGGTCATCAACGGGCAAGCAACCTTGAACCTGGACATGGACAACAAGGACCTCTTGCGCCTGATGGACGACGTAAGAGGCCGCATTGAGGCTGGCGGGGGGTTCTGGGTCAGATCCGTTGGAGACGAATCCACTGCTCCCCAAGCCATTTGGGTCCCGCCCGGCTCCATCGTTCAGTTCCGATTCGAGCGCAATACCGTCCCCCCGGAAGTCACGTAGGTCCTGATTTGGGCGGATAAACGCCAGGAACTCACGATGTCCATGGATGTAATTCGGGAAGTGGATCGAGTATGAGGTTGTCATGCGGCGGCTCCGATCTGGCGAGGTGGGGTGGCCGGCAGGGGTTCGCGGTCCTCTAGCTCGCGGACCTCGTCAACGGTGAGGAACCCGGCGCGCAGGCCGATCTCGTAGGACTCGTACCGGGATTTGAGGTCGGTGCGCAGCAACCCGCCAGCGTTGAATTTGCAGTACTGGCCGCGGGGCACCAGGCCGGTGAGCGCAGTTTCCAGCCGGACCAGCCAGGGGTTGATCGCGTAGGTGAGGAAGTCCAGCGACCGCATTTCCACATTGGCATAGGTCAGCGAGTTACCCGCTTCAGCGGCGATCATTTCCGGCGGCACGCCGTAGACGCGGCAGATCTGGGCCACGGTGAACTTCTGGGTATCGAGGAACTGGGATTCCTCGGGTGCGACCGAGACGGGCTGGAATTTCAGCCCGTCGCCAAGGACGGCAATCTTGCGCCGGCCGGTCCGGTTGGAAAAGTAGGCATGCCATATCGCGCTGAGCTCCTCGGCCTGGTCGCGGCTGAGCCGCTGGTCGGTGGCCAGCACTCCCGAAGGCGTGGCACCGTCGCCGAAGAATTGGGCGCCGAACTTTTCCGCGGCCAGGCCGACACCGACCGATTGGGCGCAGTGGGCGATCGGGGACAGGCCGAGCAGCGACCCCGGCCACGGGTAGGCGCGTAGGTGCCACAGATCGTCACGGTCGATTTCGCGGCCGTCGAGCCGGTACGTCACGGCGCCGTCGGTGGCGACCTGGACAGTGACCCGATGCGGGGCGATGAGCTCGATCTGGGATGGTCGAAGCCCGGCGCCGACCCGACTGGTGACTAGGCCCCAGGCGTTGCCGGCGAGCAGCAGAGACCGCATGATCTGGGCGATCCAGTCGTGGAACGGCACCCCGGCTGCGGGCTGGCGGAGCATGACCGGTGGCGGGTCCACCGGGTCCCGTGAGCCGGCCGTATAGGCATGGCAGGGCATCGTGGAGATCACATCGGTGAGCAGCCGGACGCACGCCCACACCGCGGCCAACCGTTGCGCCGACTCGGTGCTGACCGAGGTTCCGGCCGCGGTGTTGGGTTGGTCTTCGCCTAGGAGCTGCTCAATGCTGAAGTCGCGGTCTTCGCGTTTGCGGAACGGCCACACTGCTCAGCCCCTGACTCCCGTGTCAACGACGAAAGCGCCCGGCTGCGCCAGCTGTACATCGGCCCGCAGGTAGGCCAGGAAGGCGTACTGCAAGTTGTCGGCGAGGTACCGCTCCCGGAGAAACTGCAGGCTGAACTGCGTACGGATGCCGATCATCAGCTGGTCCCATTGGCGGTGTAGATCTCGCTGGTGTCGGTGCTCGTCCCCGTGGTCAAGGTGACTGGAATCTGTTTGGTTGGCAGCCGCGGCAGCAGCGACGACGGCGGCGCCAGGTAGGCGTTCGTCGTTGCCTCTTTCAGCTTCGCCAGGCTGGTCACCGTGCGCGGCGCGACGATGTGCGCGTTCGGCTCGAAGTTGTTCGCCAACACGGCGCCGGCCGCATCCAGCAGCCAGTCATAGTTCGTGATGTTGGACCCGTTGGCGCCGTGGGTGGTGATCGTCACGCCGGAGGTGTTGAGCACGCCGCGGGGTTCCGGCGCGGTGCCGGTGCCGCGCAGCGCCACCCGGTCCAGCTCCAGCGCAAGCTGGGAGGCAAAGGCGCGGGCGATGACATCCTCGCTGGACGGGTCGGCACCTTCGAAGAGTTCGACGGAGAGTTTGACCAGCCGCACCAGGGTGCGGGCGGTGAACGTGACACTGTCGAAGGTCATGTCGGCGTCGGTGATCGGGGCGTTCTCCGTTTTCCACGCCGGGCTGCCTTCACCGGTCAGCCGGGCCAACTTCAGGGTTTGAGCGCCCATCGGCACCGTGATCGCGCCAGCCTGGAACACTCGCGCCTGGTTGCGCGCAAGATCAATAACCCGGCTGGACAGCGGCGTCGGCACCAGGTGCCCGCCGGCGGTCAGCGTGCCTTCCGAAAGGGCCCGCTCTTGTTCGGCGCCGTCCCAGTTGCCCGATGCCAGGCCGCGCAGATACCGGTCAAAGCTGAGCCGCTGGTCGTCGGGAATCAGGCCGCGGGTGCGGGCCCAGTCTTCGACCTTCTGCTCGCGGGTCAGAACCGGTTCACGTGGTGCGGGTGGTCCGGTACGGCGGGCGGCGGTGGCGCGCAGTTCGGCGATCTGCTCGTCGCGGACCCGATCCGCCTCATCAGCGGCTTCCCGTTCCGCGAGTACCTGTTGGCGGTGTTCGGCCAGCTCGTCCGGGGTTAGGTCGCGCTGTTCGTCGGCGGCGCGGGTAAGGATCTGCTCCGCGCCTTGGCGGGCGGTGTCGCGCCGCTGGCGGAGCTGGTCTAGCAAAGTCACTGTTTGGGACAGCCTTCCAAGATCAGGTTGGCCGCCTCGGGCTAAATCCTACTATGTTGGGTGCGATAATCGGAAATAGTCGGCGTCAACATCACCCGGGACTCTCTGTTCACTCCTTGCGCTTCCAGAGGGGGTTTGGGATCGAAGGCGGCTAGCGGTTGTTTTCCTCCTTTCTTGGCCGCGGAGACCCGCCTGCGCCGATGACGAGGCCCTGCCCCTGTCTTCCTAGGATGGCGCGCACAGGGACCGGGCTGCATGTCAGTCTAGCTACCGTTCGGCAGCTCGGATAGCTGCCAGCTGCACCCGCGCCTCAGCAAAGACGGCAAAGATCACGATCGTCGCGGCGGGAAGCTTCGACGGCTCGATCTCGGTCGGCCGGCCGGGCTGGCGCAGAATGATCAACTCTGGGCGGCCGGGATGGCGGATGAGGTGGATGGTCATAACGCTGTCCGGGGCGATGGCGCCGCGGGCAAGCTCGATATTCTGTTTCACAGGGGATCTGCTCCTTAACCCTGGTGGATCTCCTAGGCCCGGCCGGTGGTTCAGCACCTGTCGGGCCGCTTAACGGTCACGCGCGTTTTTGATCTTGAATATCGCCTCCTTCGATGGCCGATTCTCGCCTGATAACTGACCCCTCAGCGCTCGCTCGGGCGACGCTCATTGCGCCTAGTTGCACAGCGTTCTCGTGGTCGGCACTCCGAAGATGCCGGGCGAGCCGTCCCGGGTGCAGCCCAGCCGGGCTCGATCCGACAATCCTGATTTTGCGTGACGCTCTACCTCGTTTGCGATGGGCGGTCGGGTCCTTGAGGCGCCGTCGCTGTGAATCGCTCGCCGCTTCGCTCTCCTCGAATGCTCTCGTCCACCCCGGGTGGATGATCAACCGGCAAGTGCTGGAGACGGTCCTCACGCCCGGCGGTAGGTGACGAACAGCGCACCATCTTCGGCATAGATGGCTCGCTGCAAGTTGAATGGACTGGGGGCGGTCAATCCTTGGCCGCTAGTCGTTCGCATCCCTTGGCCACCGACCACCACCGGCGCAAGGGTCAAGGAAAGCTCGTCTACCAGCCCGGCTGCCAGCAAGGCATTGTGAAGATGCGGTCCGCCTTCGCACAACAGCCTCGGCCAACCTCTGCCGGCAAGCTGGTCGACGACCTGGGCAAGATCGACGGCTGGCCCCGGCGTCTCGATCACCTGAATCCCTGCTGCGCGTAACATCTGAAGCTCCTCGACCGGTTTGCCGGGTGTGGTGATGATCATTACTGGACCACCCTCGCCGTCCAGCGGCTGGGCAATTGACGGGTTGATTGACGCACTCGCCGAGATGATCACCAGCATTGGGTAAGGGGCGAGCCCTTCGCGCTGTCGCAGCTCAAGCTGCCACGGTTGAAGATCGATGGCTCGGTAACCCTCGTTGCGTACCGTGTTGGCGCCGGCGAGAACCGCATCGGCAAAGCCCCGATGCAACGCAAATATCCGATGGTCGCTGGACGTGTTGATGCTGCCGGATCGACCATCTGGTCCCTGGGCCGATCCGTCGAGGGTCATGACGAAGTTGGTTCGAAGCCAGGCTCGATCTGAAGGTGCGGGGTGCCGGTAGAGGTCGACGAGATCGCTCTCCTCAATCGACCCCGGGTTTCGGCCGTCGCGGTCGAAGATCAACTGCATCTCGCCATCCTGTCACGCCATGACGGCTGCCCGACAGGACCGCGGGTACGGCAGAATCTCGCCCATGGCCGCCGCCAGGAAAGGAGACGATGTGATGGCAGTAGGACCACGGCCGGTCACCCAGCCACTCACGGAGCTGCTCCGGCTTCCCGCCGGCCGGGTCCACATCGGCTCCCTTGAGACCAAGAGCACGCCCGGCTTTCCCGGGAAAACAAAGAAAGATGCCCGACGTCTCACCGAAGCTCTCGGGCCGGAGTTGAGTGATCTGCAGGAGCGGCTCTTCGCCAGTGGACGGGTTGATCCAGACGATGCGAACAGAATGTTGGTGATCTTGCAGGGAATGGACACCTCCGGCAAGGGTGGTGTGATCCGGCACGCGATCGGAATGGTCGATCCGCAAGGTGTGAGGATCAAAGCATTCAAGGCGCCGACCGATGAGGAGCGTGGGCATCCATTCCTCTGGCGGATTGAGCGCGAGCTGCCTGGGCCGGGCTTGATCGGAATCTTCGACCGCTCTCATTACGAGGATGTGCTGGTCCCCCGGGTACACAACCTGATCGAGGAGTCTGTCTGGACCGAGCGTTACGAGGAGATCAACGCTTGGGAACAGCGTCTAATTCAGTCGGGCACGTTCTTGATCAAGTGCTTCCTGCACATCTCCAGCGCAGAGCAGAAGGACCGACTGCTGGCAAGGCTCGAGGATCCAACAAAGCACTGGAAGTACAACCCGGGCGACATTGAGGAGCGCGCCCTGTGGCTGAACTACGCGGAGGCTTACCAGGACATCTTGGAAAAGTGCAGCACCCAGCATGCTCCCTGGTACGTGATTCCGTCAGACCGCAAGTGGTACCGCAATTGGGCAATCGCCCACTTGCTCGGGGAGCAGCTCCGCGCGCTTGATCTGAAGTGGCCCGTCGCCGACTTCGACCTGGAAACCGAGAAGAAGCGGCTGACGGCAAGCTAATCGAGTCGGCCCGGTTCCTGCCCGCTTGCGATCAGCTCGCGAATCTTGGATTTGCTGCCGAATGTTCGGCAGCGGATCCCAGAGTCGGCCCTGATTGGTGGGTGGTGCCCCCTGACCCTAGCCGACGCTGGAGAGGTGGCGTACCGGCGGCAGCTCGAAATCGTCCTCGTGCTGAGCGACAGGTGCATCAACGTCGACGAGGTCGATAGCGGCTACCACATAGCGGTGCAGCGCGACCTCGGCGATCTCCGGCTCGGCTCCCATCGGCTCCGATACTGCGACTGCTCCATGATCGATGGCGAGCTCCGCTTGCCGGCCATAGAGCAGACCGGGGGAGAGGAACCAGCTGCCGACCGCGATATGGCGGCGCCCTTGAGCCCGTAGGGTACGGATGGCTTCAGCGGTGGTAGGTCCTGAACCAGTGGCGAACGAGGTGACGCAGGGCAGGCGGTGGTGGGTCGACCACTGACGGGCGCGACGGGCGACGATGGCATTGCTGCGAACGTCTGGGCTCCCGGCCGCGGCGAATACCAGCGCATCAAGTTCGGTGACCCGGCGCGTGCGAAGTGCGTCCCGAAGCCGGCGGTCGATAACGCAAAGCAGCTGCGCTTCGGGACCGATAGGCCGGGAAGCGATCACCCGGAGCTCGGGATGCGCGGCCCGCACCTGGGCAATCAAGGCCGGCACCTCGGCGTGGGCTTGGAACGCATCGGATAGCAGAAGCGGCACGAACACCACCTCGGTCACCCCGCGCTTGACCAGCTGATTGACGACTTGAAGCCCGCTCGGCGGGCAGTGATCAAGGAAGGCGATGGAGATGTCCAGGTCGGCGCGGATCTCCAGGATGCCAGCGCGGATTTCGTGACTGATCTGAGCTACGCGAGGGTCGTTGCTTCCGTAGCCGAGCAGGATGAGTGATGGAGCTGTCATGATCGCCTTACTTCGGTTGTGCTGGTGGGAAGTTGGAGCCGTTGATACGTACAGGTGCAGCGCGAGCCGCGAAGGGGGTGGATCCAGCCATACCGGCCCCTAGTGTCCAGCCGTCGGCCTCGTCAACCAAAATGAATGCGCCGGTGGTCCGGTGTTCGCGATAGGAGTCGATGGGCATTGGCGATGCCAGCGCCAGTCTCACCCGGCCAATGTCATTCAGCCGTAGTACATCTAACGGAGTCCATGCCGGCCCATCACCTGCCTCGAAGTCGAGGTCGAGGGCGCCCTCGATCGCCTTGACGATCGCTTTCGTGATCGACGTGCCGTGTTGAAGGAACAGCCGCGCACCGACCCGAAGATCGCGCTCGGCAAGCCAGCAGACCGTTCCCGTCACCTCTCGTGCCGGCGCCGGTGGAGCATCGGTCGCCGCGAGAATGTCACCGCGCGAGACGTCGATATCGCTATCGAGCCGGAGCACCACGGACTGGCCCGCAACCGCAACGTCCAGTGGTCCATCCGGAGTATCGATGGCCTCGACCCGGGCATGTGAGGATCGGGGCAGCACCACCACTTCGTCACCAACCCCGACTCGGCCGGACTCGATCTTTCCCGCGTAGCCGCGGTAGTCACCGTCGACTTTCGGTGTGGAGGCCGCCCAGGGTGCCAGTTGTGCCGTCTGAGGCCGCACCACGGTTTGGACCGGGAACCGGAACTCAGATCCCACTGCCAGCGGTGTGTCGTCGACCTGTTCCAGATATCCCAGTACGGTCGGGCCGTCGTACCAGGGAGTGTGCTGTGAACGGACCACAACGTTGTCACCCTCGGTTGCGGAGACTGGGATGCAGTGGCTGTCCAGCACACCGAGGCTGCGAGCCAGTAAGGAGAAGTCGGTAGCGATCTTGGTGAACACCTCCTCGGAGTAGCCAACCAAGTCGATCTTGTTCACCACCAAGATCACGTGCGGTACCCGCAGGAGGGAGGCGACTGCCAGATGGCGGCGGGTCTGCTCCACCACCCCGTTGCGGGCGTCGACGAGAAGGACGATCACGTCGGCGGTGGATGAGCCGGTGACCGTGTTCCGGGTGTACTGGACGTGTCCCGGGCAGTCGGCCAGGATGAACTTCCGGGCCGGCGTGGCAAAGTAGCGGTAGGCGACGTCGATAGTGATGCCCTGCTCGCGCTCGGCTCGCAGGCCGTCGGTAAGCAGTGCGAGATCGGCGCGATCGAGACCCTTGCGCTTACTCACCTGTTCGACGTGATCAAGCGTGTCGCTGAGCACCGAGTTGGTGTCGAAGAGAAGGCGCCCGACGAGGGTCGACTTGCCATCATCGACCGATCCCGCGGTAGCCAGCCGCAGCAACGTACGGCCCTGGCGGACGATCCTTCGGTTGGTGTAAGTCGCGGTCGTCATCAGAAGTAGCCCTCGCGCTTGCGGTCTTCCATGGCCGCTTCGGTCAGCCTGTCGTCGGCGCGGGTAGCGCCACGCTCGGTCAGCGAGCTCAGCCCAACCTCGGTGATCACGTCGTGGACAGTGCTGGCATTGGACAGCACCGCCGCCGTGCAGGACATGTCGCCGACGGTGCGATAGCGAACAGATCGAAGGCTGACCTGCTCGCCCTCGAGCGCCGGAGTGACGCTGGTCACGGCGATCCACATGCCGTCCCGGTGCACGACTTCGCGCTCATGCGCGTAATAGAGGGACGGGAGATTGATCTTCTCCGCCGCGATGTAGTCCCAGACGTCCAGCTCGGTCCAGTTTGACAGCGGAAACACCCGGACGTGCTCCCCGGGCAGATGCCGGCCGTTGTAGAGCGACCACAGCTCCGGCCGCTGGTTGCGCGGATCCCATTGACCGAATTCGTCGCGCATGCTGAAGACGCGTTCCTTGGCTCTAGATCGCTCCTCGTCTCGGCGCCCGCCGCCGAAGACCGCGTCATGCTTGCCTTCGGTGATGGCATCCAGCAGCGGTACGGTCTGCAGCGGATTGCGCGTTCCGTCTGGACGCTCGCGGAGCCGGCCATCGTCGAGATACTTCTGAACTGAGGCGATTTTCAACCTGGCACCGTAGAAGGCGGCCGCCTCGTCACGAAACTCGAGTACTTCCGGAAAGTTGTGGCCGGTGTCCACGTGCAGTAACCCGAACGGGATAGGGGCGGGCCAAAACGCCTTGGCGGCCAGATGAAGCATGACCACCGAATCCTTGCCACCGGAAAACAGCATGATCGGCGAGGCGAACGTGGCAGCGACCTCACGGATGATGTGGATGGACTCCGATTCCAAGGCCTGAAGCTCGCTCAGGGGGCGGAGCAGGACGGACGTGTTCATGCCAGGTCCCTTTCCACGATCGCCGCCAGCAGAGCTTGGGACATCTCCACGGACATCTCAAGATCGACTTCGGCCGTATCGAGGACGAGCTCGGCCGTACGTGGCTCTTCGTACGGGTCATCCACGCCCGTCATCGCCCTGATCTCGCCACGCCGGGCCATGGCGTAAAGGCCCTTGACATCCCGAGACTCGGCGACATGTAGAGGCGTAGCGACGAAGACCTCGGCGAACGGCACCCCCGCCGCGACATGATCATCGCGGACGTCCTGCCGGGAGTCGGCATATGGCGCGATAACCGGGACGAGAACGACGACGCCGTGCGATGCCAGTAGCCGGGCCACCCAGCCGATCCGCCGGACATTGATGTCGCGGTCTTCCCGGCTGTAGCCGAGTCCAGCGGAGAGGTAGGGCCGTACCTCATCGCCGTCCAGCACCTGCACTCTTCTGCCTTCCTCGTCTAGTCGGCGAGCCAGGGCATGCGCGATGGTCGATTTCCCAGCCGAGGGCAGTCCGGTGAACCACAACGTGGCGCCGCGCTCGTGCGGCGAGAAGGCATCCAGCCGCTCTCCGTTGGCGCGATGGACGGTCGGCGCGGAGACGGTCGAGTTGGGGGCGCTCATAGGTGGATTCCGCACTCGATCTTGGCCAGGCCGGCCCAGCGGCCAGACCTCGGGTCACCCGATAGTGGACGTGTGGTGCAGGGCGCACAGCCGATCGAGGTGTATCCGTCCTCCAGTAGGGGATTGATCATTAGCGAGTTCTGCTCGATGTAGTCGGCCACATCCTGATCGCTCCACTTCGCGATCGGTGAGACCTTGATCAACTGACGGCGGGAGTCCCAGGAGACGATCGGGGTCTTCGCCCGGGCAGGGGAGTCGGCGCGCCGGATGCCGCTCGCCCACGCGGTGTAGTGCTGCAACGCCCGATCCAAGGGTTGAGTCTTGCGGAGGTTGCAGCACAGGTCCGGGGTGCGCGCGAAAAGGTCCTTTCCCCAGCTGGCGTCTTGGTCCGCAACGCTCTGGTCCGGAGTGATGCTGATCAAGTTGACGTTGTGCACGGCCGCTACCGCGTCTCGGGTGCCGATTGTCTCGATGAAGTGGTAGCCGGTGTCGAGGAAGATCACATCGATTCCGGGAGCCACTTGCTCGGCTAGGTGGATCATCACCGTGTCGGCAAGCGAAGAGCTGATCACCAGACCGCTACCGAACTCCTGGAACGCCCAGTTCATGATCTCTTGGGCCGTAGCGTTCTCGAGTTCGCGACTGGCCTCTCGAGCCAACGCACGTTGATCAAGTGTCGTGGTCATGACCGCCCCCGTCCGGCACTGCGGCTGGCCGAGGCCAGACCGAGAAACGTCACTGAGAACGCGCGCAGGCAGCTGCGGCATTCCCACCCACGGTCCTCGAGCGGGAACAGGGTTTCTTCAGAGCAGTAGGGGCAGTACAAAACCGATTGACGATTGGCATGTGCCGCGGTTGTCGATGGGGAGCTCATACCAGCGCGGCCTCGTCGGCTCGGGCGACCCACTGGGCAAATCGCTCATTCTCGGCGCGCCCGGACAGGTAAGCGCGTGCCACCCGCTCCACATAGTCGGGTAGCTCGGCGGCGGTGACCTTGTGCCCGCGCAATTTTCGGCCAAAGCCTGCATCAAGTCCGAGGCCACCACCCAGGTGCACCTGGTAGCCCTCGACCTGCTTGCCGTCGGGATCGGTGATGATCTGGCCCTTCAAGCCGATGTCGGCAACTTGGATCCGAGCGCAGGAGTTGGGACAACCGTTGAGGTGCACCGTAATCGGTGAATCGAGTTCCCCCAGCCGCTGCTCTAGCTCGTCGACCACCCGAGCGGCCTGTCGCTTGGTCTCGACGATGGCGAGCTTGCAGAACTCGATTCCGGTGCACGCCATGACTGATCGGCGCCAAGCGGCTGGTTTTGCCGTCAGCCCGATCTGCTCAGCGGCTGCAATGACGGAGTCCACCTGGTCCTCGGTCAAATCGAGCACCAGCAGTTTCTGAAGTGGCGTGGTGCGAAGCCGGTAAGAACCATGGGTCTCGGCGATATCCGCCAGCTTGAGCAGAGTAGTGCCGCCTGTGCGACCCGCGGTGGCGGCCAGTCCGACGAAGTACTTGCCGTCCTTCTGGCGGTTGATCCCCACATGATCACCAGGTGCAGCTGGTGTCGGCGGAGCTGGGCCGTCGATCAGCTGTCGCTTCAGGTACTCGGTTTCCAGCACCTCGCGGAACTTCTCAACGCCCCAGTCGGCGACCAGGAACTTCAGCCGCGCCCGAGACCTTAGCCGCCGGTAGCCGTAGTCACGGAAGACCGCGACGACGCCCGCCCAGACCTCGGCGACTTCTTCCCGTGGCAGCCAGCAGCCCACGCGCTGGGCCAGCATCGGGTTGGTCGACAGCCCGCCGCCGACCCAAAGATCAAATCCGGGTCCGTGCTCGGGGTGCACCACGCCAACGAAGGCCACGTCGTTGACCTCCGGCGCGACGTCATGGTCCGGCATTCCAGTGAGCGCCGTCTTGAACTTGCGGGGGAGGTTCGAGTAAGCAGGGTCACCGATGTAGCGATCGACGATGTCACGAATTGCCGGATTGGGATCGATGACCTCGTCAGCAGCGATGCCGGCAACCGGGGAGCCGATGATCACTCGCGGACAATCCCCGCAGGCCTCGGTCGTGTGCAGGCCGACCGCCTCCAGCCGCCGCCAGATCTCCGGTACGTCCTCAATCCGGATCCAATGCAGTTGGACGTTTTGGCGATCCGTGATGTCTGCCGTGTCGCGTGCGAACTCCACGGAAATCTGTCCGATGACCCGAAGCTGCTCCGTGCTGAGCGCACCGCTATCGATGCGGATGCGAAGCATGAAGTACTCGTCGTCGAGTTCCCAAGGCTCCAGCGTTGCGGTCTTGCCGCCATCGATGCCTGGCCGTCGCTGGGTATAAAGGCCGTACCAGCGGAACCGCCCGCGCAGGTCCGCGGGGTCAATGGAGGCGAAGCCGCGCTTGGCGTAAATCTGCTCGATCCTGCCCCGTACCTCTAGCGGATTGTTGTCCTTCTTGACCTGCTCGTTCTGGTTGAGGGGCTCGCGGTAGCCGAGGGCCCACTGACCCTCACCCTTCTTCCGACGGGCGACCGGCGACGGCCGGGCGGCGCGTGGTGCGCTGCTCGCCTGGTGGGCGGGACTCTGAGTAGTTGTCATCGTGTCCTCGGGGATGGCGGCCGCTGTCCACAGTCACCTCGGCTCGGCGCGGAACGAACGGGGGCGGGCGGGGTTAACCGATATGGCGAGAACACATCATCGACTCCGTACGACCGAGGTCGACGAAGCGGCGCGCTGTCAGCGCACCGGCACAATGCCAGCGAGATGGGCGCAGGCTGGCCGGCTCAGTGTCACGGGCGACGCGCATGGGACCTACCCTGAGCCACGGCAAGAGGGCAATTCAAATCTGATTCTCAGTAATTGAGAACAGCATCCAAATTATGAGATTCCCTCGCGTGATTAGGCCTCGCGTTGAAGCCGGCGGTGGTCGATGCCCGAGACGACCGGCCAGACCTTGTCGACTGCCGCGTTGAAGGCAGCACCGATCAACATGGCGATGGAGATCACGTACAGCCAGATCAGCACCGCTATCGGGGCAGCCAAAGGCCCGTAGATGGTGGAGCTACCCGTGGACAGGTCGAGTATCCACCGCAGCAGGGCGCTGCCGCCAATCCAAATCATTAAGGTGAGTGTGGCGCCTGGCAGCTCCCCGCGCCAGCGGCTTCGCACCGGCACCGACAGGTGGTAGAGGGTAGCCAGAATGCACACCGAGCCGATCAGCACAATCGGCCAATACAAGCTGGCGATCAGATCGAGCTGGTGTGGCAGCAGTCTGTTGACCAGGCTCGGACCTGCCAGGACCAGAGGCAGCAGCACCACACCGGCGAACAGGAAGACGACATAAAGAGAAAACGACAGGGCGCGGGTCCGCACGATCCCACGCTTGCCGCCCAGCCCGTACATGATCGTGATTGTGTCGACCAGCACGTTGAGGGCTCGGGAGCCGGCCCACAGAGCTAGCACGAACCCGATCGAAATCACTTCGAACCGGCCGCCGGACAAGACGTCGTCGAGCGTGGGCGCGATCACCGTGTTGACAGCGTCGGGCGTGAGAGCTCGTGAGGCCAGTTCCAAGACGTCGCCCCGAAAGTTGGCGATGGTCTGCACATCGAATCGGTCGGCCACAAAGCCGATCGCACCCGCAAGACCGAAGATCAGCGGCGGCAGCGAGAGGATGGCGAAGAACGCGGCTTCTGCAGCTAGCCCGGTTACCCGATAGCGGAGGCACGCGCCGACCGTTTGCGCGATGACCTGCCAGCCGGGTCGGGCCCAATGGCGGGCACGGCTAAGCGCCGCAGCTGGCCTGGCCTTGGAACGTTGAGCCTCACCGGGAGCGCTCACCCGTCCAGCCTAGATCCGCCTCTTGAATCTGGATGGACACTCACTCGCAGGTGCTGAGATTTCGTGTCAGTCCTCCGGCGGACCTGTGTGCCGAGCCAGGTTTCTGGTGGCCGGGCCCTCAAGCACAGTGCCATCGGCTGCGAATCGCGAGCCGTGGAGCGGGCAATCCCACGACCGTTCAAGATCATTCCATCGAACTATTCCGCGGAGGTGAGTGCAGATAGCTGACACTGCGCATGTGGTGCCCTCGACCGTCGACACTGCGACCGGTCGGCCATGCTCGCTACCGACTCGGCCCTGGCCTTCAGCCAGCTTGACGTTGGGTACGGAAATAGGCGCAAGTTCAGCGCCAACCCAGCCTTTGGTCGCCGTCACCCCGACCTTGGCGTTGAAGCGCACACCTTCCAGTACAGCTGGTGGCTTGGTCACTCGAGTGCCCAGTTTCCTACCCCACGGGGCTGGCCGGCCCAGGATGTTGCCGCTGATCATCAGGGCCGCCATGGCTGCGTTGGTCATGCCCCACTTGCCGAATCCGGTGGCAAGTTGAATTCGTTTCCCGCCTCGTGGCAGCCACCCGATGAACGGCACATGGTTGTGGGACTGGTAATCCTGCGCCGACCACGTGTGGGTCAATTCGGCGCCAGGGAAATGCCTGGTCGTCCAGTTCACCAGGTCTTCAACCAGACCTGACGGCGGCTGCGGAAAGTGTCCGCATACATGGCCGTTACCGCCCACGATCAGCAGCTCCTCATCACCCCGCCGGGCCGTACGCAGAGAGCGGGTGGGTGGGTCGGCCGATATGTACATTCCTTGCGGCACGGGAGCAGGAACGCGGAAGGCGAGGGCGTAGGAGCGTTGGGGCGTGACCTTGGCGAAGTACAGGGACCGGTCCAGGAATGGCACGCCATTGGCCAGCACCACGTGGTCAGCCATGACGTCGCCGCTGTACGTCTCGACTGTTGATTTCCGGTCCACCGAGACTTGTCGGACTCGGACACCCTCGATGAGCAACCCGTTGAGCCTGCGCAATTCGGCAGCCAGCGCGATCAGCAGATCGACTGGATAAAGCTGGGCCTGATCGGGCAGTCGGATTGCGCCGTAGCTGCCGTACGGCAATTCAAAGGCGTCGTCGAGAGAAAGGTCCAGTCCGGCACGCCGGCCGACCTCGTACTCGCGGAGGATGGCGCTGCGGGCATCTTGCGATCCCGCATAGGTCCACGCATCTCGGCGCTCGACCGGGACTGCATTGTTGGTGCAGTAATCGAGGATCCAATCCTGCCCGGCACGGTTGCCTTCAATGTAGGCAGCAGCCACCTTCTCGTTGTGCGAGTTAACGATCTTGGACAGCTGCATGCCCTGCAACAGGCTCAACTTGCCGGTGGTGTTTCCTGTGGTCACCGCTCCGAGTTGGCGTGCCTCTAGTACCGCAACCCGGCGGCCCGCCTGAGCGAGCAGCACGGCGGTGATCAACCCGGTGAGGCCGGCGCCGACGACCACATCGTCGAAGTCACTGCCCGGTGTGAATGAGTCACCTGACGGAAGGTCCGCGCGGTCCAGCCACAACGACGTCATATCCACCTCCATAACTCTGTACCGTCATCATCCTGGTATTTCTTCCTTGACACCGGCATACGTGGTGCACGCCAGCCACTAAGGTGGCATCGACCTAGGAGGCGTGCTGTGGAAACTCTGATCGTAGTGATCGTCATCGTCGTGGTCGTACTGGCGATCGTGCTTGCACTGGTCTTGCCAAGGATGCGGCGGCAAGCCAATGAGCGCAGGCAAATCCAAGCTCGAGATACCCGCCAGGAAGCCCAACGACTCGGAGCACAGGCAGAGGCGGCTCAGGCTGCAGCGGACGAGCGGGCTGCCGCAGCACGACGGGAGCGCGCCGAGGCCGAGCTACGTGCTGCCGAGAGTGAGCGCGACGCTCAGCAGAATCTTGCTGAGGCCGAGCGTCAGCGCGCGGAGGCGCAGAGGCTACAGGAGAAGGCCAACAAGCTCGATTCTCGGCTGGGTAATCAGACTGAGGAACCGGTTGCTCGGCGTGCGGACACAAGCGTGACCGACGAGGAACGACGTGAAGATCGTGAGCGTCGGCCCGGCCCGTATGACAACCAGCCAGGTCCCGATGACGCCCGGCCCGGCCCCTACGATGAGAACCAGCCAGGGCCTGACGATCGACGGCCCGGTCCCTATGCCAGCAACCCCGAGACGACGGACGACTCAGTGCCTGGTGATCGCCGTAGTGATGCCATGCCCGTCCGCGACGAATCGGTGCGGGATGACCCCCGGCTTCGAGATCGTCGCGACGAGCCTGGCACACCGGGTTGAACGATCCGGGCTGGCGGCGCGGCCAGACCCGCGGGCACCAATGAGACGCCCGCGCCCATGCCCTTGAGGTGGTCACGGCACTCGCTGCCGGTCAGGAAGTGGCGGCTACCATTCCGCAGCTGGTGACGATTCGCGTGCCGCCGGTGGGTCCGAGCGCAGGGTACCCCGCAAACTCAAGACGCCCATTGTGGCAATCAGGACGACAAATGATAGTGGGCCGATAGCCTCGAAAGCTCCCCGATTCTTGCCGGCCGCCTCAAGTATCAGACGCACCAAGCACGCGACCGCGACGAGTAAGCCCGGCACGCCGAGCGTTGGAGTATGTCTACCGAGCCGGACGGCCACCGTTGCAGCAAAGAGCACAATGCCGACGAACAAGATGTCGTCGCCACGCGGTTCGAGCATGTTCCATCGAGCTGCTGACCCGGTACGGGCCGGGTCAGCCACGATGGCGAGCACCAGAGTGAGCAGTGTGGGTGCCAACGCACAAACTGCCATCACCAACCCGGCTACCGCGACAAGCCGATCCACTAAACGCAATCGCCAGGCATACCCGGCCAGCAGTACCGCGTCCAACAGTCCCAGCACCTGAAGACTGATGATTAATGTTCGATGTTGTGCGTAGAACTGCGCCACAAATAGGGCACCGTCGTTCTCGTCAGGCAGGGTGAGGACTAATTCGGTCGCCAGGAGCAATGCAATGAAACCGAATGCCAAGGCGGCCGCGAAACGATCTGGTCTTCTGCTCTGATTGCTGACCGAATTGGCCGTCACCGCGCTCCTTACTACAACTCGAATCCGCCCGCTCCAGCGGGCCGAGCGGTTGTGGCCACTATCTCGTAAGTCACCGAAATCGGCACTAAACCGAATATTGGGGTGGTCCGGACCTACTAAGCCTTGACCCCGTCCGACCGGGAGAGGATCGTGGAGATGGCTGCTCGCAGCACCATCAGCGGCATGTAATCGACCCTCCCGGACCCCGTCACTACAGGCGGGGTCTCCCGCAACCGGCTCGATGTTGTGGTCATCGTGGAGGAGTTCATCATGTCGTCGTCGATCACGATTGCGCCGGCCTTCTCAGATGGTGCGGGATGGCCCTAGTGGTCGCGGGCCCGTTGATCGCGCTTGCCACGCTGCTGCACCCAAGTCGCGAGACCGCTGCCACGATCATCGCCAGCGAACCGAGGCTCGTTGCGGCGCACGTGCTGTCCACGGTGTACGGCCTGCTGGTTCTGCTTGGTCTTCCTGGACTTTATGCAGCTCACCGAGGTGGCTTTGGCCGGCTCGGATCGGCCGGCTTTCTGACTGCATTGACCGGCACCTATCTGATCGCGGTGACAGGGTATTTCGGCTTTATGGCACCGTTTCTTGCCAAGCACTCGCCAGCCGTCCTCGACGCCATGAATCGGTACGGCCCTGTGGTGGTCTCCAGTGGACTAGCTGCCACGACATACATCGTCGGCTATGCGATGTGTGCTGGTGGCCGTTGGGGGCCCCGCCCACCTGATCGGCTTCGGCGTTGCACAGCTGGTCGCAACGGCCGCGTGGCTGGTCGCGGTCCTGGGAGCAGTTAGCCTCGGCGCCGGCCTGGCGTGGCCGGGTTATCTGTTATGGAGGTCAGGGGCCGTACGCAGCCGGCGGCCTTCCGATCAGCGGAGTGCAGTGTGAGGCCGGCAGCACCTCTGTCAACCTATTGACAGATGAATTGAGCTGGCCATTTGATGAAACACGGCGGCATGTTCGCGGTTCTGCTCTAGGAGGCCAGCATGGGCTTGCTCGATAGACGTCACGAGCGGCGTGAGGAGCGCGGGGGTGGGGGCACCACGAAGTATCGGATGCGACAGAAGCTCGTCTCAATCGGGGACGACTACTGGATCGAGGACGAAAACGGGCAGCGGGCATTCAAGGTCAACGGCAAAGCGCTCCGCATTCGTGACACGTTGGTCCTAGAGGACGTGTCCGGCAATGAGCTGCTCAAAATCCAGGAGCGCAAGCTGCGTGTCCGGGACACCATGGAAATCGAGGACCCGAATGGCAATACCGTGGCAACTGTCAAGAAGGCCTTGATCACGCCACTGCGCGACCGGTTCGACGTCGAGGTCGAGAATGGACCTGACTTGGAGGTTCAAGGCAACATCATTGATCACGAATATCGGATCTCGGACGGCGACGACCCTCTCGCTGAGGTCTCCAAGAAATGGTTTCGATTTGCCGACACCTACGGTGTTGAGGTCGCCGAAGGGCAGGATCCAGCGTTGATGCTGGCAATCGCGGCGGTCGTGGACAACATGAGTCACCCGAGGGACTGAATCTGCTGAGCGGCTTTGGAGCGAGCCGCTCGCATACCGATGATGGCCGGGCTAAGGTCCCGCGCGCCTGTCTGATTTGGCCGCCGTGCGGTGCTGCTGCACGGATTCCCGTACCGCCGGCACGACCTCTTCGGCGAACTGGCCGACCTGCCGTACCGGGTCCTCGGCTGGGCCGAAGATGAACGTGTCCACACCCTGTTCGACAACCAGCGGAGTCAGCTCATCAACCCACTGCTCCACCGGGCCCTTGAGAAACTCCCTCGACGTTCCGACGGCCCCATAGACGTTGTAGAGCCGCCGAATGTCGCTGGGATCTCGGCCGACCGCCTCCGCCGCATCATCGATGAGCCGGTTCATTTTGGGCAGCTTGTCAGGAGTCGCCCAGGAACTCGACGGGACCCACCCGTCAGCCGCCCGGCCCAGCAGGCCGAGCATGCGCGGCCCGCCCGCGCCCAGCCAGATGCTGATCGGGTGCGCTGGTTGAGGGCCGGGCTTGACGCCGCTCAGCCGGTAATGATGCCCCGCATACCGAACCGACCGCTCGCTCGACCACATCAGTCGAATCACGGTGATCGCCTCCTCGGTCGCGGTCACCGCTTCGCCCGGTGACCGTCGTTGGCCACCCATCGCCTCTACGGCGTCCCAGAACGCCCCGGCTCCGAGGCCGAGTTCGAATCTGCCGCCAGACATAACGTCGAGACTCGCTGCTGCCTTGGCGATCATCGCTGGTGGGCGCAGCGGCAAGTTGGCTACATCGGGAAAAACCCGCACCCGTTGGGTACGCGCCAAGATCGTAGCCATCAGCATCCAGGTATCGAGGAACCTGCGCTGATACGGATGATCCTGGATTCCGATCAAATCAAGACCGCTCTTTTCGGCGATGCTCGTCAAGGCAAAGATTTCGTCCAGCGACGCCGCTTCCGGCGAGGGAAAGATCCCGAACTGCAGCGCGCGTCCATAGTCCGTCACACTCCTATCCTCTGACGGCCGAGGCGACGGTGTCCGACAGCTATCTCAAGGCTGCCGAGAGCCGTTCTGCGTAGTGGTCCTGAAGGCGGCGCGCGTCGTCGTCTTTGTCCACCAACGGAGGGGTGGAGCCGATGTCGAGCAGCACACCAAGCTCGTCCAGGCAAACGTGGTAACCGCCCGCGGCGCCGGCTGCCTCTTCAGGGTCTGACGATTCTAGCCAGGTCGTGAAAATCAGCATTGTCTCACCGCTCTGGTCCTGCAACTCGAAGCGCAGGACGTCATCGCCCCAGGTCCACTGGAAGACGGCCGGCGGTTCCCAGACCTCGATGCGGCCGCGCAGAGTCGTCTCCTCGATTTGATATTTCTCAACCTGGGCCGGCCAGAACGGTAACTCGATCTCCGACCCGGCCCGTCGCTCGCCGACGATGTCGCATGGCATCCAGTTCCGCAACTGATCGGACTCGGTGATTGCTCTCCAAACCCGTTCCACCGGATGAGGGAGATGGCGAACGAACCGAAGTCCCAGCCGTTCACCGTCTCGCAGCACCTCACCCATGGGATTGGATGTGCTGTTCTTGTTGATCATGCTTCCTCCGTTATGTCTAGGTGGTGGGATAGCGCGTCGAGCCGGTCTGCCCATGCTGCTCGGTACGGCTCGATCCAGGCGTCGAGTTCCCGCAACGGTTCGGAACGGAGCTGGTACCACCGCCGCTGTGCTTCTGGGCGAATAGTCACCAGCCCTGCTTCGCGAAGCGCCTTCAGGTGCTTCGATACCGTCGGTTGGGCGATCTCGAGCAGGTCTACAAGATCGCTGACTGAGCGGTCATTTTCCCGAAGTGCGTCGAGAATCCGGCGGCGGTTCGGCTCGACCACGACCTCGAACAGATTCGCCGGCACCCTCTTAGCATGCCGCAGGGGCAATATTGCCGTCAAGCAATGTAGCGCGAGGTGCTAGACAACGGGTGGTTCAGTAACGCAATGGGGACTGGGCGTGGTCGGCGCAGTATGTGGCCCTGGTTAACGTGGAGCGGTGACGCGGTACGTGATCCTTGGCGCGGGGGCTGTCGGCGGCACCCTCGGTGGCCGGCTCGCCCAGGCGGGCAATGACGTGGTTCTGGTTGCTCGGGGCGAACATTTGGCGGCGATCCGCCGCGACGGGCTGCGCTTGCGGACGCCGGAGGAGGACATCACCGTCTCTGTTGCTTCGGCCGCGACACCTGAGGATGTGGAACTCCGACGTGACGACGTGTTGGTGGCGACCGCAAAGACCCAACAGCTGGCCGCGCTACTGCCGATCTGGGCTGACGCCCCTGTCCGCGACGATGCTGGTCGAGTCGCTGGCAGTGCCGGTGAGTCATTACCAGTGCTCACCGCAACCAACGGCGTCGCCGCTGAGGACATCGCGCTGCGTTACTTCGCCCGGGTGTATGGGGTGTGCGTGTGGTTGCCGGCGGCGCGGTTGGTGCCCGGCGAGGTGGTGGCCCGGGGCACGCCGATGTCCGGAGTGCTGCATATCGGCCGGGTGCCGATCGCGCTCGCCACCGGTGACGACCAGACGCTACGACAGGTGTCAGCGGACTGGACGGCGGCCCGCTTCACGGTGCACTGCCCGAATGACGTGATGGCGTGGAAGTACCGAAAGCTGATCAGCAACCTCGGCAACGTCTTCGAGGCCCTGGTGGGGCGCACCAAGGACATCCGACCGATGCTAGAGGCGGCGGAACGGGAGGCGCTCGCCGTGCTGGAAGGAGCCGGCGTCGGCTATACGAGTGATGAGGAGGAGGCCGCGGTGCGGGCTACGGGGTTTTCCGTACGCTCTGTGCCCGGAGTTGAGGAGTACCTGGGCGGGTCTACCTGGCAGTCGCTGACTAGGGGAACGGGTGACATTGAGACCGATTACCTTAATGGCGAGATCGCCCTGCTGGCTCATCGTCATGGTCTTTCGGCACCCATCAACACGCGGCTTGCTGAGCTTGGCCGCCGGGCAGCCAGCGCTGGTAGACGACCCGGCGAGCTCAGCCCCGCAGACCTGGCCGCTACGCTCGGCGCCCCTGTCGTGGCACAGCCATGAGGACCTCACTTGGGTAACGGCTCCCATACCGAGCCGTCGGGATAGTTGGCCACCTTGCGCAACCTGAGCCCCGCTGCCGCGAGCTCTCGCACCTTGACAACACCGAACCTGGAATCGCTGTAGAAATACACGAGGTAGCTGATCCGCCCCGATTCCACCTCAGCCTTGAGCTTGTCGATCCGCTGGGGCACGGTCTCGGGCCTGCTGAAGCGGTTAACCCAGGGGATCTCTGCTATGGGATTGCGCCGAGTGACCACGTAGATCCGTGGCCCGTTCATGGAAGCGATACCGACAGAGGAGGGAAGCGCCTGAGCCGCTTGGGCTGTCGGGGATCCCCGCGAGGCGAGGCTGTTGTAACCGATACCCTCCTGGCCACTGTTATGCGCAAAGCGGCACTACTTGCGACGGAGGTGATCAGCGTGACCGTCAGCAAACCGAGAGCGAATAGCTTGGCGAAGCGCCGAAAACAGCTCGGTCGGCCCTCCGGGTTCGCAGGCGACCACCCGAGCCTATGGAGACCCATGAGCCCGAGGATGACTATCGGCGGCAAAATCGGGGCCAGCAACCGCTCGTTCACTGGGCTGATTACGGTTGCGAACTCGCTGTACATGAGGGTAACGAGATAGCCGCAGACGAAGAGGCACAGATAGATTGCCGGCACTGACCGCCGACTGATGGCGGTGGCAGCGCCCAAAACAATCAGACCGATGACGAAGAGTCCCAAGGAAGTCTGGGCAGCGCTCGCGGATTTGGCTGGCAGGATGTAGGCCCCCAGCACCTGCAACGTGTCTGTGCCGACGTCCCTGGCTGTCAGCCCACTAGGTGACCGGTCACCGAAGGCCGCGGAGCCGAGCTGCAGATTCCGCGCTAGGACAATTGCTAGCCCGGCGCTCGCGGCGACTCCGGTAGTCGTGGCCGACAACACTGCTCGCCAAATGCCGCATTCTTTCTTGGCAAGAAACGCTGCCAACGCACCCATCAGTATCAACGTGAAGCCGATATAGCGAACGGTCGTGGCGGACGAGGCCGTCCCAGCAACGGCCAGCACCCACCAGAGTGGTGTGCGGTGTGCGCTAATCGCCCCCAGGCACAGTGCGAGCGTGAGCATGACGAGCGGAACAAAAATGGCCTCCGTCTTCAGCATCGAGAACACCCGAACGGTGTTCACTGAGAACCCCACAAGTGCCGCAGCGATCCAGGAGGCAGGAGCAGACCCGAGCACCTGCTTCGCCACGATCCATGTGGTGACCAAGGTTGTCGCGACTGTCACCACGCCGATGCCGATTCCAATCGCGTTGAAGGTGGCTCCGGTCTTCAGCAGGATGCCCACCAAAGTGGGTAGTCCGGGAGCGAACGTTGTCAACGGATTGCCGCGGAAGTCGATCAGTCTGCCTGTGTTAGCGAACGAATCGGCGGCCGACAAGTAGACGACTGCGTCCCAATCCAGCCCGATGCCTTGCCGGCAGGCCAGCAGCACCAAGATAACCGGCGCCACGACAAGGAATGGTCCGACCAGCCTCCATAAGCGGGAGGACGTTCCTGGCTCCGGCCGGTTTGAAGGCGACCTCGCCATGTTCAAGCGTTGGCGATGTGCGCCTGAGCGGTCAACCGTTCAGTTCGGCTGAAGCCCCACGATGCCAACGGCGTGGGACACCTGTTCTTGTCCCAGGGGGGCCTAGTGCACTATTTGCGGCCCGCAGTCCGCGGCCGCAGCGACGAACATCCGGCCTCCGGCAGGTAGGTATATGCCGATCAGGCAGCACCGGCGTATCGCAGCAGATCAACGAATCCGAAATGGCCGGTCGCGGGCGCAATGGGTGGGGCGGGCTTCCAGGCCGCGTCCAGATATAGGTATGAGTTCGGGTCCCGCTGCAACAGCCCGACGAGGGTCTCAGCCATGATCCGGCCACCCACCGGCCCGAGCCGTTCACCGTTGTACGGCGGCAGCTCGGCCTCCTTGAGGATGTAGAACCAAAGCGGTGCCTCGCCGCCCCAGCCGGAACCGCTAAGTCCGAGTTCCGCGTTGGAAAGCACGGTGGCGCGCATTGCCTTCGCGACCTGCTGCCCAGATGGCAGACCGACACGCTTTCCGCGCAGCGTATTGCGCACAGCCAGGTGGATTGTCGGGTCCGGAGGCGGAACCGCCGACCCGGGGAGGGTGCTGAGCGGAATCGACAGCTTCGTGTCGATCTTGCGCGGCGGACGGGCCGGAAAGGTCGGATCGGTGGGAAGGATGTTCTTCCACTCGATGGCCAGGTTTGCAGGAATCGGGCGGCCCCCATTGAGGTTGAAGCCATCTGCCGGGCCGAAGATATCAACCTTCCCGCTGCTACTGATGACGTAGAAGGGCCGAATGAGGCTGTGGCCGAATCGGTAGGCCGCCACGGCGAACTCGACCGGCATGAAGGGCCGGCCCTCCCTGTTAGTCGGCCTGTAGTAAAGCAGGTTGATCACCGGCGGCTTTCCGGCGACCTCCTTGTAGACCGTGCCATTTGGAACGAGGCCCGCGCCGACGAATGCCGGGAGAAAGTCGTGGATGACGGCCCACTGGTAGTGCCAACGAGTCAGCCGACGAGCTGTCTCGAAGAGCCATTCCGTACGGATGCCCTGCGATCGCGCGTAGTCGACAATCCGGTTATGGAACTGGGCGACGGCCTTATGGAATTGGACGATGATCAGGTTCTCATCGTTGCGTGGGTCGCCGATGATCGCCCGGTTGCCGTCACGCGGCACGTCCAAGACACCGTT
>Ga0126312_10000012_pt1 | contig 69690 bp, 70 predicted proteins | sample Plot104A_FD_92537 | JGI IMG/M metagenome (GOLD analysis project Ga0126312, IMG submission 92537) | Serpentine soil microbial communities from UC McLaughlin Reserve, CA, USA - Plot104A | ecosystem: Environmental > Terrestrial > Soil > Grasslands | place: USA: UC McLaughlin Reserve, Lake County... | reverse complement strand
GACGGGCTCCTTGCTCACCACGCGCGGTGGCGCGACGTGCTGGGGTCGGTTCACCTGAGTCAGGGCGAAGGACACGCTCACGCGCCCGTGCCGGAAGTCCCCGGCGCGCTCGCCTCGCGCCCCAGGGTCCTCTATCGCGGCGTGCATGCGAAGTCTCCGGGGCACGCCGTCGGCCTTGCCCACGAGGAGCTCCGCGCGCGCGCCGTGCACGTAGCGAGCTACGCGTTCGACGCGAGCCGGATCGAAGCCCGGAACGTTCGCTCCAAAGCTCTTCCCCAGGTCTGAGAAGACGCGATCGACGTCGATCGGACCGGCCAGGCGCGTGGCCTCGACCCCGTCAACCGTGGTCGTGCCGGCCGGCCGCAGCGCCATCCAGCGGCCGCCGTCGAAGCCCAGTAGGGAGGGCGACGAGGGCCTCGCGGAGCCCGTCTTGCCCCTCGCGTAGGACGCCACCTCTCGGCGCGCCCTTGCGAGCTGGGACATCACGGTCCGCGGGACGGCGTAGGCGGTGTCGCCGCGGGTGATGAAAGCCCGATGCCCGAGCGAGACCGCGCCCGCGCGGAGGCTTTCACCCTGTCCTCGGACGGCGACCTCGAAGCGGAACTTCGGCATCTCGGTCGCTCCGGCCCCCTGGAAGACGCCCCTCGCGGCGACCGTGTCGCGCTCGCGAACCGCGTTCCCCGAGTCGGAGAGCCCGACGAGCGACATCCGAAGCGCGAATCGGCCGCTGCTTACCGGTTCCGTGTGACGAGCGGCGGAGTCGGTTGGAGGGTTGGGGCTCGCCCTGTGGGTCGCGGTCTCTGGAGCGTTCGGTGCTGACGACGCAGAGTGATCACGGGCGTTGCGCGCGGCGGTGAAGGTGGCCCCCATGAGGAGGACGCCGATCAGAGCGAGGAGCAGCGGACGCGGGACTGCCATGCGCTCCGTATCGGCAGCGCGCTTCGGATGGTTGAACGCTTTACGCCGGGCTGGACGCGGCGGCGCGCATCGCCTCGATCGGCGCCTCGCGGCCGGTCCAGAGCTCGAGGCTCCGCGCCCCCTGGCGCACGAGCACCTCGAGCCCTCCGACCACCCTCCCGCCGCCGCGCGAGGCCCAGCGCTCGACCGGCGTCGGCTCGGCGCCGTAGACGAGATCGACCACCACAGCCGGGGGATCGAGGATGTCGAGGCCGAGCTCAGCCAGGGAATCGCTCGGCCCGAGGCCCACGGGGGTGGCGTTCACGAGCAGGTCCGCCGGCTCGGGCCGGGCGGCGGGGCGCGCCCCGAGCTCCCGCGCCAGCGCCTCCGCCCGTTCGGGAGTGCGGTTCCAGACCGCGACCTCGGCGGCACCCGCCTCGCGCAGCGCCCAGACCACCGCGCGCGCGGCCCCGCCCGCGCCGAGCACGAGGGCCCGCAGGCCGGCGGGTGGCTCGCCGAGCGCGTCGAGGAAGCCGCCGGCGTCGGTGTTGTCCGCCTCGATCACGCCGTTCGAGAACGTGAGCGTGTTCGCCGCCCCGATGGCGGTGGCCGCGGGGCTGCGCTCGCGGGCCAGGTCGTGGGCGGCGAGCTTGTGCGGCACGGTCACGTTCGCGCCGACGTAGCCCGAGCCGGGCAGCGCACGGACCGTCTCCGCGAAGCGCTCGGGCGGCACGGGGAGCTTCAGGTAGCGCCAGTCGAGCTCCAGCTCGGCGAAGGCCGCGGCCATCATCGCCGGCGAGCGGCTGTGGCCTACCGGGAAGCCGAGTACCCCCGCGAGCGTGCTCAACAGCTCGTCGGTGACTTGCCGCCGCGCTCCCGCCGCTCCCGCTCGTAGCGAGCGGCGTCGCGCTGGAACTCCGAGTCGTTCGCCGAGAACGCGTGCTCGCCGCAGGTCCCCGGCTTCACGACGTAGTAGAGGAGCTTCGTCCGCGCCGGATGGGCGGCCGCACGTATCGAGGCGAGGCCCGGGTTTCCGATCGGCCCGGGCGGCAGGCCCTCGTGCGTGCGGGTGTTGTACGGCGAGTCCACGTGGAGCTCGGACTCGCGCAGCGGGCGCTGCCAGTTTCGGGTGGCGTAGCGGATCGTCGCGTCGATGGAGAGGGGGATCCCCTCGTGCAGGCGGTTGTAGATCACGGACGCGACGAGCGGCCGCTCCTTCGCCACCTGCGCCTCGCGCTCGACCATCGAGGCGATGATCAGGACGTCGTAGGGCGTCAGGCTCTTGCTTCGGGCATAGCGCAGGTCCACCTTTGCGAACTCGAGCCGGAAGGCGGCCAGTTGTTGGTCCACCAGGGCGCTTACCGGTCGGCCGCGCCGCAGCTCGTAGGTGGCCGGGAACAGGAACCCCTCGAGGCTCCGCGCCGCGGTGGCCCGATAGCGTCGCAGGTCGAGCTGGTCCGAGCGGCGAGTCTCGCGCAGGTAGCTTCCCTCGAGCCCGCCGGGGAGCTCCCGGGCCACCTCTCGCCGAGAGCGGCCCTCCGGTATCACCACCGTCACGATGTTCTGTGGCGGGCCCTTCTCGAGGCGGCCCAGGACCGCTCCGTAGCTCATGTCCTCGCGGAGCTTGTAGCTGCCCGGCTTGAGGTCGCCGCCCACGCCCGACAGCCGCGCGCGCGCCTGGAAGAAGAAGGCGCTCGGGATGACCCCGCGCTCGGAGAGCAGGTCGCCGATCTGGCCCACGGTCGCTCCCTTCGGCACCGCCACCCGAATCGCCCGCCCGCCATCGCCGGCGAACGGCTGGAACAGCGAAGCGAGAACCCAGGCCGTGGCGCCCAAGAGGGCGACGACGACGGCCAGCCCGACGAGGCGCGGCCCGCGCGATTTCCGCGGCGGCTCCCCGCCCGGCGCGGGGCGCCCCGCCTCCGGTGGCCGGGGCCCCTCGCCATCGGATGCGGCCGCGACCGCCTCCGAGCGCGAGGCCGCGCTGTCCGCCGCCCCGGCTCGGGGCGGCGCGCCGCCGTCGCCCGTGGCGCGGCGGGCCTCACGCTCGCGGCGCACGGCCTCCCGCTCCTCGCGCGTGCGCCCGCCCGGCACCGGCGGCGGTCCCGTGCTCATCGCGAGTCGCCGTGCGCGGCCAGCCAGCCCTCGAGCAGGTGCGCGGCGGCCCGCGAGTCGGCGTCCGCGCCGCCTCCGCGCCGCTCGGCGAGCCGGGTGGTCAGCCGTTCGTCGTATAGCTCCACAGGTATCGAGACTCTCCGCCCGAGCCGTTCGGCAAACGCCCGCGCCCGCCCGGCCTGGGCGCCCTCCTCCCCAGCCAGCGTCAACGGCAAGCCGACGACCACGCGCTCGGCCCCCCGCTCCTCGGCCACGCGGACGATCGCGGCGAGGCCCCGGCGCGAGTCCGGGTGCTCGACGGCCGCGAGCGGCGTGGCCAGCGCCCCCGACGGATCGGAGACCGCGCACCCGCAGCGGGCGCGCCCGTGGTCCAGCGCAAGCACCCTCACCGAAGCGTCTGCTCGATCTCGAGCCGCGCGGTCGCGAGCGCCTCCGGGAGCTTCTCCGGATCGCGACCTCCGGCCTGGGCCATCGTGTCGCGCCCGCCACCGCCGCCGCCGGCCACCCGGGCCGCGGCTCGCACGACGTGGCCCGCCTTGAGGCCGCGGCCCACCACGGCGTCGGCGAAGTTCGCCACCAGGTGCACCCGCCCGTCGGCGGCCGCCCCGAGCACCACCGCCGCCTCGCCGAGCCGCTGCTTCACGGTGTCGGAGAGCTGCAGCAGCGCCTTCGGGTCGGGCACGTCCACCGCTTCCACCACCACGCGAACCCCGGCGAGCTCGTCGGCCCCTCCGACGAGCCGCTCGGCCAGCCCGCGGTCGGTCTCGACGGGACGCTTGCGCGCCTCCCGGGCGCGCTCCTCGAGGCGCTCCACCGCGCGGACCACCTCCTGCTCGGGCACCCGCAGGATCGCCGCGATCTCGCGCAACTCGGCGGTCCGGTGGCGGAACAGCTGCGCGCCCGCCGGCCCCGTGACCGCCTCGACCCGGCGCACGTTCGAGGCGCTCGAGGTCTCCCCGGTCACGTGGAAGAGACCCACCTCGGCCGTGGTGGCGGTGTGCGTCCCTCCGCAGAGCTCGCGGGAGACGTCCTCGATCTCGACCATCCGCACCCAGTCGCCGTACTTCTCGCCGAACAGCGCCATGGCCCCGAGCGCCTCCGCCTCGGCGCGCGTCGTTTCGATAGCGCGCACGGGATGGCTGTTCGAGACCCAGTCATTCACCATCTCCTGGACGTCGGACAGCTCGGCGTCCGCCAGGCGCTCGCCGTGGGTGAAGTCGAAGCGGAGCTTGTCGGGCCCCACATAAGAGCCCGCCTGGCGCACGTGCGTACCGAGGCGAGCGCGCAGGGCCGCGTGGAGAAGGTGGGTGGCCGTGTGGTTGCGCATCGTGGCGAGCCGGGTGGCGCGCTCGACGACGGCGCGGGCGTCCTCGCCCGGGCCGATCTCGCCGTCGAGTGGGCGGAGGGCCAGCGCCTGATCGTCGCCCAGCCGGTAGACGTCGAGCACCTGCGCGCGCCCCGAAGGGGTCTCGATGACGCCCGAGTCGGACACCTGGCCTCCGCCCTCGGCGTAGAAGGGGCTCTCCTCGAGCTTCGCGAGCAGCCGGCCGTCACTGCGCGGGGTGCCCGCACCGCGGGTCACCCCGCCAGCAGCGTCGACCGCCCCCACCCGCGTCTCCCACTCGGTGGCCTCGTAGCCGACGAAGCGCGTCGCGAAGCCCGCGCCGCGCGCGAAGCTGATCACCCGCTGGTGGCTGTCCTCCGCGGGGCCACGAGCCACGCCGCCGCGGGACACCTCCCGCGCTCGCTCCATCAGGGCCTCGAATCCCTGGTCGTCGACGGACAGCCCCTCGTCGGAGAGCAGCTCCTTCGTCATCTCGTAGGGGAAGCCGTAGGTGTCGTGCAGCCGGAAGGCGTCCTCGGCCGACACCCAGGAGGTGCCCTCCTCCTTGGCTCGCTCCACGACCTCGGCGAGCATCCGCTCGCCCTGCGCGAGCGTGCGGCCGAACGACTCCTCCTCGGCATGCGCCCACTTCTTGATGGATGGCACCATCGCCGACAGCTCCGGATACACCGGCGACATCACATCGACGGCCGTCATGTACAGGCGCTCGAGGAAGGGGCCGTCGATCTCGAGCACCCGGCCCTGCTGCATGGTGCGGCGCATGATCCGGCGCAGGATGTATCCGCGATCCTCGTTCGAGGGGACCACGCCGTCGGCGAGCAGGAAGGTCGCCGCGCGCCCATGGTCGGCCAGGATGCGAAGCGCACGCGTGGTCGGGAAGTCACTGCGCGGGGTGCCCCCTGGGGGGGTCACCCCGCCAGCGGCGTAGCGGCGCCCCGAAAGCTCCTCGCCCAGGCTGACGAAGGGGGAGAAGAGGTCCGTCTCGTAGACGCTCGGGACGTCCTGCAGGATCGCCGCCATGCGGTCGAGGCCGAGGCCGGTGTCGATGTTCTGCTTGGGCAGGGGCGTCAGCGCGCCGTCGTCGTGCAGCTCGTACTGCATGAACACGAGGTTCCAGTACTCGAGGAAGCGCTCCGTGTCGTCGCCGGGGCGGTCGTCGGCGCCGCCGAACTCCGGGCCGCGGTCGAGATAGAGCTCGGAGCACGGCCCGCAGGGGCCGCTCGGCCCCGACTGCCAGAAGTTGTCCTCGCGCCCGAGTAGCACGATCCGCTCGTCGGGCACCCCCACCGAGCGCCAGCACTCGATGGCCTCCTCGTCCGGGCCGAGCTTCAGGTCCTCGTCGCCGCCGAAGACCGTGATCCAGACATGCTCCGGGTCGAAGCCGAACCCGTCGGTCGAGAGCTCGAACGCGTACTCGACGGCGCCCAGCTTGAAGTAGTCCCCGATCGAGAAGTTGCCGAGCATCTCGAAGAAGGTGAGGTGCCGCGCGGTGAGACCCACGTTCTCGATGTCCGTGGTTCGAAAGCACTTCTGGCAGGAGGTGAGCCGCCTGGCCGGCGGCTCCTCCTCGCCGCGGAAGTAGGGCTTGAACGGCTGCATCCCCGCGGTGGTGAGCAGCACCGACGGGTCATAGGTCGGCGGCACCAGCGAGGCGGACGGCATCCGCCTGTGCTCCCGCTCCTCGAAGAAGGACAGGAACCGCTCACGGATCTCGCTCGCCTCCATGGTCGAGATCTGAGTCTAGGCTGCAACAAGAGCCCACGCCCCGGGAAAGGCTGCCGCACCTCGGTACTTATCTGGCCCGAAGCTGTGCAATTTCCGGGCGCCTCAACCCACCCCAGGGTGGTGACCCCACCATGGCCCTGATGCTGGCCGAGCAACTGGTCGGGGAGGCGCGCGAGCGCCGCAGGCGTCGCATGGACGCGCGCGAGCGGACGGTCGACGGAGCGTCGGCGGCCGCCTTCCTGCTAGTGGCGTTGGTGCTGGCGCTGGCGCTTCCGGTCGAGCGTCACCCGGACCTCGCGCTCGTTGCCGGCCTGGTCGTGGGCTACGCAATCGTCTCGCGGGTCCGATTTGAGTTCGGGGAGGCGTATGTGTCCCCAGAGGAGCTCGTATTCCTGCCGATCCTCCTGCTTGCTCCCCTCCCATACGTACCCGTTCTCGTTGCGACCGCCGCCCTCGCCAGCACTCTGCCCGATCTGAGCTCCGGCAACTGGCACCACCATCGCTGGATCACTCCAATCAGCGACTCCTGGTTCAGCATCGGTCCGGTGCTCGTGTTGGCCGCGCTGGGAAGCGGCACCCCCACCGTGGTAGATGCTCCGCTCTACGCGGCGGCCTTTGGGGCGCAGTTGGCCGGCGACTGCGGATGGGCCTTCATTCGCAACCGCCTCCTTAATCCGATCCCGTTCAGGGAACTCTGCACCAACTATCTCGCCACGGCGCGAGTCGCCGCCGTTCTCTCCTCAATCGGCTTCGTCATCGGATTGGTCGGCGCCCAGGAACCCCTCGCGTTGCTCACCATCGGGCCGCTCGTCTGGCTCCTCGACGTCTTCGCCCGCGACCGGCAGGAGCGCTACGCGGCTGCCTTGGAGCTACACCGCGCATACCGAGGGACAGTCATGCTTCTCTCCGACGTCGTGGAGTTCGAGGATCCATACACGGCGCACCACTCTCGCTCGGTGGTCGACCTGGTACAGGGGATCGCGGAGGAGCTCGGTGTCCCCCAAGGCGACCGTCAGGAGCTCGAGTTCGCGGCGCTGCTCCACGACGTGGGCAAGATCGCCATCCCCAAGGAGATCCTGAACAAGCCGGCCAAGCTCACGGAGCAGGAGTTCGAGATCGTGAAGACGCACACGATCGAGGGCCAGTTCATGCTGGACCGGGTCGGCGGTCTCCTCGGCCGGGTCGGCGAGATCGTGCGCTCATGCCACGAGCGCTGGGACGGGAACGGCTATCCCGACGGACTCGCCGGCGAGGAGATCCCGGTCGCCGCCCGAGTCGTCTTCGCCTGTGACGCCTACAGTGCCATGACTACGGATCGGGTCTACCGTCCGGCGATGTCGACGGACGCGGCGCTCGATGAGCTTCGGGTGAACGCCGGTACGCAATTCGATCCCGATGTCGTCTCGGCGCTCACGAAGGTCGTGGAGGACGGCGAGCCGGTAATCGCTCCGGTCGAGAGCGTCCGCGCGCTCCTCGCCGGAATGAAGGTTCCGCAGCGCCTAGGCGCCGCCTCCTGAGCACAGGCTTCGCCTAGCGCGTCAGGCCGGGCGACGGCTCGTGGACCACCTCGGTCGCCGGACGATCCCGAAGCCAGTGGCCGCGCAGGGCCACCGTGGCCATGCAGGCGAGCGCGAGGGCCCCAATCCCCGTGGCCAGCACGACAGGCCTTGCTCCCGCCAGGTCGGTAACGGCGCCGGCCGAGATGAAAGCCGCCGCGAAGCCCCAGGAAACGAGGGCATCGGTGATTGCAAAGACCCGTCCTTGGAGGGTCTCGGGAACCTGGGACTGGATGAGCAGGCGCTCATGCACGAGGAAGAGGCCATTCCCGAAGCCGGCGAGCGTCAGGGGCACGAGGACGACAGCCAGCGTCGGCGCCAAGCCGACGACTGTCCCGCTCAGACCCATCACGAAGAGGCCCGCGAGATACCGCCGCTTGAGTACATCGGCTGCGCCACCGGCGGACCCGGACAAGGAGCCCAGGATGAAGCCGAGCCCGAACAGGGCCACCATGACGGAGAAGCCGGAGCCGGTGGTGCCGAGGTCCAGCTTGGCGTAGGGCACCTCGGCGACGTTGAACATGCCTCCGAAGAACATCGCCGCGGCGGAGATCACGACCAAGCTTCGGATGCCGACCATCCCCGCCGTGGCCCGCAGCCCATGTCCCGCTTCGGCGAACAGCGAGGCCCGAGCCGGGCGGGGCGCGGCGCGGCGCTCCGCTCTGTCGAGGGGCAATCGGGCGAGCACGATTGCGGAGACTGCGAACGTCGCACCGTTGACGGCCAGAAGCGTCCCGGGACTCATCACGATCAGGGCGGCGCCGGCGAGGGCCGGGCCCGCCGTGTAGCCGATGTCGGTGATCGCCCCGTACAGCGAGGTCGCCGAAGCGGTGCGCTCGCGACTGACCAGAACCGGCATGCCGGCGAGCACGGCGGGCTTGAAGAGCCCGGTCCCCACCCCGGCGAGCAAGGCGAAGGCCACCGTCAGCTCGAAGCTGCCGACAAGCGCGAGAGCCAGAAAGGCGCCCGCTCGCAGCACGTCCGCGACCACAGCGCAGCCACGCCTTGACCAGCGATCCGCGGCGGCGCCGAGAACAGGACCGAGGAACATAGCGGGGAGGAAGTCAGCCAAGAGAACGAGCGTGATCGCCCAGGGCGACCGGAACCGCTGGTAGGCGAGCAGCAGGAGCCCGACGTAAGCCGCCCCGGTGCCGAGCGAAGACTGGGCGAGCGCCGCGAAGAACAGGCGAGCGCGCGGCTCAGCGCGCAGCAGGTGGATCGCCTCGCTCAGGTGCACCCCGCAGTTCTACCCCTAAAACGACGGGGACCGCGCGAAAGGCGCGGTCCCCGTCGGCAAATTCTTCTAGTGGCGGTAGACCATGTGGGGGTTTTTCCTTCCTTCGAAGTCCAGGGTCCCCTCGGTCTTTGCACAGCTTATGTCCGACTTTCTGTGCGAGACCTCCGAGAGAGTCTCATACGGCACGGTCGGCTGCCATCTTTATGCAAGAAGTTGTGCAAAAGCTGTACCCACCGCGGGTACTCGCGGCGGGCTGCGCAGGGGCTCGGCCCGTTGCGTCCCACACATCGAGGAAATCGGCAAAGCCCCTGTGGCGCGGGGCCGACGTGCCGCGCGAGGCGCGTCCGACGTGCCGCGCGGAGCTGAGCCGACCTGCCGCGCAGGGCGCGCCCGACGTGCCGCGCGGGCGCGGCTAGGCGGCTTCGGGCAGCTCGTCGCCCGCGCTCAGCGGGCTCTGGTCCGAGCGCTCCGCCGCGCGGAGCTCGTCCTGGGTCACGTTGAGGGGGTGGTGGCAGGCGGCCAGGTGGCCGTTCGGGTAGCGGGTCAGCGGGGGCTCGACCCTCTTGCAGATCTCGGTGGAACGGGGGCAGCGTGGATGGAAGACGCAGCCGGACGGCGGGTCGATCGGGTTCGGTGGCTCGCCCGAGACCACGAGCCGCTCGCGGGCACGGTTCTCGCGCGGGTCGGGGATCGGCACCGCGCCCAGCAGGGCCGCGGTGTAGGGATGGATCGGCTTCGTGTAGAGCTCCTCCGCCGGGGAGATCTCCATCAGCTTGCCCAGGTACATCACCGCGATCCGATCCGAGACGTGGCGAACCACGCTCAGGTCATGCGCCACGAACATGTAAGTGAGGCCGAACTCCTGTTGGAGGTCGTCGAGCAGGTTGATGATCTGCGCCTGCACCGACACGTCGAGAGCCGAGACCGGCTCGTCGAGGACGATCAGGCGCGGCTCCAGGGCGAGCGCCCGGGCCACCCCGATGCGCTGGCGCTGGCCGCCCGAGAACTCGTGCGGGAAGCGGTTCACGTGCTCGGGGGCCAGTCCCACCCGCTTCAGCAGCTCGCGGACCTTGGGCTCCACCTCGCCGCGCGGGGTGCCGTGGAGTCGCAGCGGCGAGCCGATGATCTGAACCACCCGCTTGCGCGGGTTGAGGGACGCGAAGGGGTCCTGGAAGACCATCTGCATCTGTCGCCGCAAAGGCTCGAGCTGCTTGCGGCTGGCCCGCGTGATGTCGTCGTCGCGGAAGCGGATAGCACCGTCTGTCGCGTCGATCAGTCGCATCAGCGCGCGGGAGAGGGTGGTCTTGCCACAGCCCGACTCGCCGACGAGACCCAGCGTCTCACCCTCGTCGAGGGAGAAGGTCACGTCGTTCACCGCGTGCACGCGGGCAACCTCGCGATCGAGGAGGATGCCCTCCTTGATCGGGAAGAACAGCTTCAGGTGCTCGACGTCGAGCAGCCGACCATTCCGCGGGCCGTCGCTCACACCGCCGCCCCCGCGCCCTTCGCTCACACCGCCGCCCCCACGCCCTTCGCTCACACCGCCGCCCCCACGCCCTTCTTGTCCTCCAGGCCGATCTCGCCGGGCACGATCTCGCGTTCGCCCCGCTTGTCCTCCACCGACAGCCAGCAGCGGTCCTTGTGCCCCGGCGAGGCCGGCACACGCGATTCGAGCGGCGGCGTCTTCACGCACTCCGCGAACTCGTGCGGACAGCGGGGCCGGAAGTGGCAGCCCTCGGGCCGGTGGGCCAGCGAGGGCGGCATCCCCGCGATGGTGGGCAACCGCGCCGGCCGGGGGCGGTCCACGCGGGCGATCGAGCCCAGCAGGCCCCAGGTGTACGGGTGCTGGGGGTCGTAGAAGATCTCGTCGAGCTTGCCCTGCTCGACGATCCGCCCCGCGTACATCACGGCGATGCGGTCCGCGATGTCGGCCACCACGCCTAGGTCGTGGGTCACGAGGATCACCGCGGCACCCGTCTCATCACGCAAATTCCTCATGCGCTGGAGGATCTGGGCCTGAATCGTCACGTCGAGCGCCGTCGTGGGCTCGTCGGCGATCAGCACCGCCGGGTCGCACGAGAGGGCGAGCGCGATCATCACCCGCTGACGCATGCCGCCCGAGAACTCGAACGGGTAGTTGTCCACGCGCTCGCGGGCGCGCGGGATTCCCACCCGGTCGAGCAGTTCGACGGTCCGCTCGCGCGCTGCCGAGTCCGAGATCTCCTCATGTGCCTGGATCTGCTCGATGATCTGATCGCCGATCCGATGCACGGGGTTCAGCGAGGTCATCGGGTCCTGGAAGATCATCGCGATCTCGGCGCCGCGCACCCGCTGAAGCTCCTCGTCGGAGGCCGCGACCAGCTCGGTGCCCTTGTACCGGGCCGTCCCCTCGAAGCGCGCGTTCGGGCCGCGGGTCAGGCCCATCAGCGTCATCGCCGTGACCGACTTGCCGGACCCGGACTCCCCCACCACCGCCAGCACCTCGCCGGCCTCGAGCTCGAACGACACACCGTCCACCGCCTGGACGACCCCCTCCTCGGTGGCGAAGGAGACCTTGAGGTCCCGCACCTCGAGCAGGCGCTCGCTCACGTGAGGCGGATCCGCGGGTCGAGGTACGCGTAGACGATGTCCACGATCGCGTTCAGGAAGACGATGAAGAACGCACCGAACAGCGTCACCGTCAAGACCGGCGGGACGTCGAGCTGGGAGACCGACTCGGCGGCGTACTGGCCCACCCCCTGGATGTCGAAGACCGTTTCCGTGAGGATCGCGCCGCCGCCGAGCACCGCGCCGAAGTCGAGCCCCCACAGCGTCACGATCGGGATCAGGGAGTTGCGCAGCACGTGGCGAACGAGCACCTGGCGCTCCGAGAGCCCCTTTGCCCGGGCCGTTCGGACGTAGTCGTCGTTCATCGTGTCGAGCACGTTCGAGCGAAGCAGGCGCGAGTAGACGCCGATGAACAGGATCGACAGGGCCGTCCAGGGCAGGATCAGGTGGTAGGCCCAGTCCACCGGGTCGTCGGTGAGGGGAACGTAGCCCCCGTTGGGGAAGATCTCCCACTTGAAGCCCAGGTAGTAGGCCATCAGCGCCCCGACCCAGAACACCGGCATGGAGATGCCGATCAGCGCGAGCACCGTCAGGAAGCGGTCCGAGAACTGACCGGCTCGCACCGCCGTGTAGAGGCCGAGGATGACGGCGACGAACATCCACAAGATCGCCGCCCCGATCGCGAGGCAGAAGGTGCGGGGTATGCGCGAGCGGATCTCGTCGATCACGTTGCGCTGGTTGATGTAGGAGACCAGATTGCCGGAGAAGACCCTCCCCATGGTCTTCACGTACTGGACGTAGACCGGCTTGTCGAAGCCCCAGTCCCGGCGGATCGCATGGATCGTCGTGGGAGTCGCGCTCTTCCCGGCCATGCGCACCGCCGGGTCCCCGGCCGGGATGACGTTGAAGATGAAGAAGGTGAGCACGGATATCGCGAACAGCACGAACACCATCGCGACCACCCGTCTCACGATGAAGCGCGCCATCCCTCAGTGCTCCAGCCGGATCTTCGCACGCGGGTCGAGCGCGTCCCTGACGCCGTCGCCGAACACGTTCAGTCCCAGAACCGCGAGCACGAGCATCACGCCGGGCGCGATCGTCAGGTGCGGCCCCGTGATGATCTTCTCCACGCCGTCGCTGATCAACGTCCCCCACGACGAGGTCGGCGGCTGGACCCCCGCGCCGAGGAATGACAGCGCCGCCTCGAGCAGGATCGCGTTCGCGATCATGAGCGGCAGGAAGACGATGATCGTCGAGGAGAGGTTCGGCAGCACCTCCGTGAACATGATCCGCAGCGAGCCGGCGCCCTGGGCGCGCGCCGATTCGACGAACTCCTTCTCCCGCAGGCCGAGCACCTGCCCACGCAGCGGCCTGGCCATGTACGGCACGTAGACGAAGCCGATGATGATGATTGGGATCAGCTTCGAGTCGGACCCGACGCTGATCGGTCCTATGTGCAGCCCGCCGAGGCTCAGCGCCGTGCCGAGCGCAATGCCCAGAAGGATCACCGGGTAGGCCCAAATGACGTCGAGACTTCGCGAGACCACCGTGTCCGTGAAACCGCGGAAGTAGCCGGCAAGGAGGCCGACTATGATCGACAGGAACGCCGTGATCAGCGCCGCCGCCACGCCGATCTGGAGCGAGGTCCGGCCGCCGTACAGCAGCCGGACGGCGATGTCGCGACCGTTCTCGTCGGCGCCGAGGAAGTAGCGCCCGTGCCAGGTGGGACCGATCGGCACGCCGTCGGGAGACACGACGTCCTTCGTCTCGCCCCCGACCGTGACCTTATCGGTGAGGTGGTTCTCGTTCGGCCCGGTGTGGGCCACCCGGTTCGCCCACACCGGCGCGAGCACGCACATCGCCACGATCACGAGGAAAAGCGCCCCGAAGGCGAGCGCCACCTTGTTGCGCCTCAGGCGGCGAAGTGCGAGGCGCGAGGGCCCGAGACCGGCGACGTGCTCCCGCTCGGCCTCGAGCTCGAAAGCCGCCGGGCCCTCAAGGGCGTAATCCGTTACGGGCTCAGTCGCCACTGCGCTAGCGCCACTCTACTCCCGAACGGACAACGAGGGGAAGGGCGCCCCTGGGCGCCCCTCCCCCCCGTCGTCAACGGCTACTTGAGGCAGAACAACGTCCAGTCGTTCTTGAACACCTGGTGGATGCCGTTGCAGTTCGCGTAGTCCATGCGCTCGGACATGAACGTCGAGGTCAGCTCGCTGCCGTACGGCACCACGTAGGCCTTGCCGGGCCCGGTCAGGTACTTGTCGAGCTCCGTCCAGTCGCTCGCCTTGTCCGCCGGGTCTCGCTCCTCGGAGAGGGTGGCCACCTCGTCGTTGACGTGCTTGTCATTGATGAAGCCGACGTTGAAGGTCGGCGTCGACGTCAGCGCCTCGCCCGTCACGAGCGGCTGGAACAGATCCGACGGGTCCGGGAAGTCCATGAACCAATCGTTGAAGTGGATCTGCGCCTTGCGGCTCTTCGTGCCGATCGCGTCGAAGTAGACCTGCTGGTTGAGCACCTTCGTCTTGGCCTTGTAGCCGATCTGGTTCAGCGTGTCCCGCATGTACTCGCCGATGGCGGGGCGCGGGTCCTTGCTGTTCGTCCACATCGTCACGTCCTGGCCGGCGGTGCCGGACTCCTTCACGAGCTGCTTGGCCTTGTCGATCTGCCCGGGCCCGTTCGGGTCGCCGTACGGGCAGTTCTTGTTCGAGTCGTCGGTGTACCCGATCGTGCCCGGCGGGATGAACGAGCACGTGGGCTTCAGGCGGCCGCTGAAGATCCGCTGGAGCGCCGTGCTGTCGACCGCGTAGGCCACCGCCTCACGCGCCTTCTCGTTGTTGAACGGCGGGATGCTCGAGTTCAGCGAGAAGTAGTACGTGTTGGGCGGGTAGGGGTTGAGCGAGAAGCGGTCCGAGTACTTCGACTTCACCTCGGGCAGCTGGTCGCCCGTCGGGTCCTCGGTCATGAAGTCGAGCTGTCCGTTGATGACGTCCTGCGTCATCTTCGTGACGTTCGTCGAGACCTCGCCGGTGATCTTGTCAAGGTTGCCCTTGGCGATCCCGGGGATGTTGAAGTACTTGTTCCGGGTCAGAACGAACTCGCGGCTCGGATCGACCACGTCGATCTTGTACGGGCCGACGCCGGGTGGCGGGTCGTTCGTCATGCTCGAGTACTTGATCTTCGACTCGGGCACCGGTGCCGCGTAGGGCTCCGCGACCGCGTACTGGAACTTCGAGTCCGGGACGGTCAGGTTCACCACGATCTTCCCGGTCTTGTTGTCGGGCTTGATGCCCGGGATGTCCTTCTCTGGATCGCCCTTCTCCTGGAACTCCGTGGCGCCGTCGATCGTCGTCAGGAACGACGAGTAGGGCCCGCTCAGCTTGAGCAGGCGCTTGATCCCAACCTCGAAGTCGCTGGCCTTGACGGGCGTGCCGTCGCTGTACTTGAGGCCCTTGCGGACCTGGAAGGTGTAGGTCTTGCCGTCCGAGGAGACGTCGGGAAGCTTCTCGGCGACGCCCGGGATCAGCTCATTCCCGGCCTTGCCGGTCTCGTCCTTGTAGGCGAGCAGGCCCGTGTAGGCGGTCTTCAGCGGCTGGAACGCCTGCACGGTCTGCATCAGCACGGGGTCGTAGGAGTCGGGTCCAACGGTGCCGATCCGGATCGAGCCGCCCGACTTCCCTCCTCCTCCTCCGCCGCCGCCTTCATTGTCGTCGCCGCCTCCACAGGCGGCGATGCCGGTTACTGCGAAGGCGGCCACAAGGAGCGCCGCCGCTCGTCTACCGAGCTTCCCCATTCAATCCCTCCAGAGTTGCTTCCCGATCACTAGGTCCCCCGCGGGGCGGCAATTTACTCCTTTGGTCAAGCGAGTGGACCGCGGCTTAACGCGAGCTTCGCAGTCCGCAACCTGGTTCCCCTACTGTAGGCAGAAGCTCGCCCAGTCGTTGCCGTACACGGGGTTGAACACCGCGCAGTTGCGGGCATCCATCCGCCTCGAGAGCAGGGCCGGCCGCTTCTCCTGGCCTATCGGCGCTACCGCGGGGGCTTCGACGAGGGCGCGGTCGAGCTCCGCCGCCAGCTGCGCGGCGCGGTCCGGGTCAGGCTCCCGCCGGAGCTCCACCGCCTGCGGCACGAGCCCGGGGTCCGCGTGCGTCGATCGAGCGGGCGGAGATAGAAAGCCGGTCGCGGTCGGGAGCAGCGGGGCGATTCGCACGAGCCGCACCTGGCCGCCACGCGCCACCAGGCGGGGGCGGAGGTCGATCTTGCGAAGCGTGCTCACGACCTCGTCCGCGAGCCGACGATCGGAGGCTGGAGCGCCGACCGTCACGCGCGCGGCCGTGGCGTCGGAGCTCTCGATCAGATCGCTCGCCTTCACGAGGTCGGGCTCGCCCTCCGGATCGCCCCCGGGGCAGGGGTCGAGCTTCTTGTAGCCGGGCAGAGCCGGGGGCAGCAGATTGCAGCTCGGCTCGAGGAAGCCGTGGGCGAGGACCGCGAGCTCGTGCGGGTCGGTCGCGCGCGCCACCGCCTCGCGGACGCCCTTCTCGTCGAGCGGCGCCCGGCGCGCGTCGAGCTCGAGCGCGAGCGTCGCGAGCCCGACATGCTCGGAGTACTGGTCACGATACTTCGAGCGCATGTCCGGCAGCAGGGAGGCCGCCGGCCGATCCTGCACGTAGTCGAGCCGGCCGTCTATCGCCTCGTCGGCCGTGCCGCCCGGTCGGGCCGATATCTCGGTCACGTAGCCGCGCGGCAGGCCCGGCAGGTCGGAGGCCTCGTTGCGGCGGAGCGTGAAGCCCCGCCCCGGGCGAGAGCGCACGATCACGTACGCGCCCACCCCCGGGGGCGGGCGGCCCGTCACGTCGCGCCGCGGGGTGGAGCGCGGCACGGGCGCCGCGAAGGTGGTGGCCAGCGCGTGGGGGAAGTCGGGGTCCGGCCGGCGCAGATCGATCCGCACCCGCCGGGTGCGCTCGTTCGTGACGACGCGGGTGACGCCCGCGAAGATGCGCCGCGCATCGCCGCTCAGTGCGCGCGAGCGGCCCAGCGCGTACGCCACGTCGGCGGCCCGCACGGGCCTGCCGTCCGAGTAGCGCAGGCCGCGGCGCAGCTTGAAGGCGTAGCCGGCGCCGGCCTCGGTGGGCCTCGGGAGCGCGGAGGCGAGCCCCGGGACGAGCTTCACCTGGTCCGTGTGGGCATAGGTCACGGGCGGCGTGTAGACGCTCCACAGGGCCTCGCGCGCCGCGGCGCTCGCGGCCACACCGGGGTCGAGCGAGTCGAGCGAGCGGCTCACCCCGATCTCGATCGTGCCGCCCTCGCGCGCGCTGCCCTTCGAGCCGATGCCCGCGCAACCGCCGAGGGCTAGGGCCGCGCCGAGGCAGGCGCCGGCCCGCCGCAGGCCGCCGGCGTGGCTCAAGCCAGCTCGTCGCGCATCGTCGCCAGCGACTTGCGGATGAGGCGCGAGACGTGCATCTGCGAGAGGCCGACGCGCTGGGCGATCTGGGTCTGCGGCAGCCCTTCCTCGAAGCGCATGCGGAGGATCTCCCGCTCGCGCGCGGGTAGCCGGTCGAGCGCCGGCGCCAGCGCGGCGCGGTCCTCGGAGCGCTCGAACTCCGCATCCTCCGCCCCGAGCGTCTCGAGCGGGTCGAGCTCGTCCTCGCCGGCGGGCCCGCTCGAGAGCGAGACCGTCGAGTAGGCGGAACCGACCTCGAGCGCCTCGAGGACCTCCTCCGGGGTGGTCTTCAGCTCCTCTGCGATCTCGCCGATGCTGGGGGAGCGCGAGAGCCTGACGGTCAGGCGCTCGATGGCTCCTGACATGGACGCGTTCAGCTCCTGAAGCGCGCGCGGGACCCGGATCGCCCAGCCCTTGTCGCGGAAGTGGCGCTTGATCTCGCCCACCACGTTGGGGGTGGCGTAGGTGGCGAGCGAGACCTCGCGCGAGAGCTCGAAGCGGTCGATCGCCTTGATCAGCCCGATGGCCCCGACCTGCTCGATGTCCTCGAGCGCCTCGCCGCGGCCGGCGTAGCGCCTGGCCAGCGAGCGCACTAGCGGCAGGTGGCGCTCGATCAGCTCCGCGCGGGCGCTCGTGTCGCCGCCCTCGTGGTAGCGGCGCAGGAGGACACGGTCCTGCTCGCGCGCCCGCGGGTCGCCGGGGCGTCGTTCCGAGGTCGCCCTCAACGCACCCCCTTCAGCTTCTCGAGCCGGACGACGATGCGGCCGTCGGCCGCCTCCTCGACGCCGAAGGAGTCGACCACGGTCTGGAGAATGCGCCGCAAGGTGAGCTCTCCCGGCGGCGGCGCAGGCCCCTGGAGCGCCTCCGCGATCGCGGTCTCGCGCAGCGGCCCGACGTGGGTGCGGATCGTCCCGTCGCCGACCTCGAAGGAGAGCCTCACGCTGCCCTCCGCGCCGGCCGCGGCCAGGAGGCGCTCGACCGCGAGCTGGAGGTCGTCGATCTCCTCGAAGCCGAAGTCGACCCGTTCGGCTATGCCGCCGATGATCAGGCGGATGACGGGCTGGAAGGCGTCGGCAAGCGGCGCCTCGAGCACGATCTGCTGGACGAGGGCCGCGGGCATCAACACGAGATGGTCCCATGCCCGACGACGAGATCGCCATCCATGAGGCAGGCCGTCTGCCCCGGGGCCGCGCCGTCGACCGGCTCGTCGAGCTCGAGGGTGAGGCGCCCGTGCGCCCCCGGACCGCCCGCGAGGCGGCAGGGGAGCGGGCGAGATCGGTAGCGGAGCTTGGCGCGGTCGACGCGAGCGCCGTCGCGCGCGAGATGGACGTCCTCGAGCTCGACCCGCCTCGTGGCGAGCGCCGCCCGAGGGCCCACCACGACCCGGCCCGCGACGGGGTCCTTCTCGAGCACGTAGAGCGGCTCCGGCGCCGCGACACCGAGGCCCCGGCGCTGCCCGACCGTGAACTGCGCTTGACCGTCGTGGCGCCCGAGCACGCGCCCGTCGCGAGTCACGACCTGGCCCGCGCGATGGGGCAGTCGACGCTCGAGGAAGCGCCGCCGGCCCACCCCCGCGAGGAAGCAGAGGTCCTGGCTTTCGCGCTTGTCCGCGACCGGCAGGCCCGCGTCGCGCGCCAGCGCGCGAACGGCCGTCTTCCTGAGCTCCCCGAGCGGGAAGGAGAGCCTGTCGAGCAGCTCGGGCTCGAGTCGGGCGAGCATGTAGCTCTGGTCCTTCCCCGGGTCCGCGGCCTGGCGGATGAGCGGGCCCTCCTCGTCGTGGTACACGCGCGCGTAGTGGCCCGTGGCCAGCCGGGCGGCGCCGAGGGCGTCGGCCAGCGCGAGCATCGCGTCAAAGCGGACGATGCCGTTGCAGCGCACGCAGGGATTCGGGGTGCGCCCGGCGAGGTGCCCGGCGAGGAAGTCGTCCACCACCTCGGCCCGGAAGCGCTCACGAAGGTCGAGCGTGAGGTGCGGGATGCCCATCTCGTGGGCGAGCGCCCGCGCCCCGACGAGCGCCTGAGGCGAGCAGCAGCTGGCACCGCCGTCGGTCTGGGGGTCGGCCCACAGCTCGAGCGTTACCGCCGCCACCTCGTCGCCGGCGTCCAGCGCGAGCTGGGCGGCGGCGGCGCTGTCCACGCCGCCGCTCATGGCCACGAGCGTACGCCGCGGGTTCGGGGCGAGCGAGGCCTCCCGGGCCGCGCTGCCGAGCGCGCGGTGTAGCGCGTCCGCCGCCAGGTCGGCGGCGTGACGCTTCGGGGGGGTCAGCCCTCCCAGGGCGGCGGCCACCTCACCCGGGCCGACCCGCGCCGCGTCGAGCAGGCCCGCGCCCTCCACGAGCTCCACCGCCGCGCTGCCCGCCGCGATTGCGGCGCCGCAACCATCGGAGTCGAAACCGGCCGCGACGACGCGCCCGTCCTCCACGCGCACGCTGACTCGCACAAGGTCGCCGCAGGCGGCGCCGCCGGCCGCGCCGGAGTGCGGCGCGCCGGTCAGGGCGCCCAGTCCACGCGGGGAGTTCAGGTGGTCATGCAGCACAGCCAGAACTGTGGCAGAGGCCATCTGGAGCGAGGAGCTCGCGGTAGGAAGGCGGCCCCAGCTTGCCGCTGCCGAACCGGGAGTTGGGCCTGCTTATGCAAGCTGGGTGTCCTCCGGAACGGACCACGGTCCGCCCCGAGCCGGACTCCCTTCCCGTTGGTGTTGGCTCAACGCGTTGAGTCGGCTGGCGAACAAGCTCGGGCCGCCGCGAACGCTAGCAGCGCTCAGGCGCTGAGCGTGAACGGCGGGTAGCGGTCCGTGACGAGCACGAGGGCGTAGCCGACCACGCGATTGTGCCAGCGGCCCACCCCCACCAGGAAGTCGAAGATGCCGCGTGGATAACGGCCGCTGAAGAGGATCGCGAACCAGGCGGCGATGACCATCACGACGCCCCCCAGATAGAGGAAGAAGAGCACCACGTAATGCGGAATCGCGAGGAACCACTTGACGAGCGGCAGCCCCCGGGTCAGGTCGCGCTCCACGTCCGGGTAGCGGAGCTCGAGCGTCACCGCCTGTCGCTCGTCGGTCGAGGGGTATCGGTCGTCCATCAGCGCGAAGTACACGCCGACGCGGGCCGTGAAGCGGAGCAGCTCCACGTTCCAGTCGAACCACCAGCGCGGGTACTTCTTCCTGAACAGGATCATGAGCAGCGGGCCCAGGAAGAGGAAGCCGCCGGCCCCGGCCGCCACCGTTCGACCCCAGCCCGGGCTGTACCAGCCGGTACTGCCGGACACGGTGGCGAGCACGATCGCTATCGGGATCACCGTGAAGATCCGCAGCCCGGTCGTAAGCCGGTTCAGCTCACGGTCCGGGTACTCGACGTCGAAGCTGACCGGGTAGCCGGTCTCCATGGCGCGGACCCTACTCGGGCGGGCGGGGCTCGGCAACGCCGCGCACGCCGAGCTCCCTGAGCTGGCGCTCGTCGACTGGTGCCGGCGCCCCCGTCATCGGATCGGAGCCGCTGGCGGTCTTGGGGAAGGCGATCACGTCGCGTATCGAGTCGCGTCCGGCCATCAGCGCCACCCAGCGGTCGATGCCGAACGCGATGCCGCCATGCGGCGGCGCGCCGTAGCGGAACGCCTCGAGGAGGAAGCCGAAGCGCTCACCTGCCTCCTCCGGGCCGATGCCGAGCGCGTCGAAGACCTTCTGCTGGAGCTCGGGGGTGTTGATGCGGATCGAGCCACCGCCAAGCTCCCAGCCGTTCCAGACCACGTCGTAGGCGCGGCTGCGCCAGCCCCCGGGGTCTCCGTCGAGGTCGCCGGTGGGGGCGGTGAAGGGGTGGTGGAGCGGGTCCCAGCGGGCCTCCTCCTCGTCCCAGTCGAACATCGGGAAGTCCACCACCCAGTAGACGTCGTGGCCCTGGGGATGTCCGTCGGCCACGTCCACCCGCAGCGCCCCGAGCACCCGCGCCGCGACGCCCGCGCTGTCGGCCACCACCAGGACGGCGTCTCCCTCCTCGGCCCCGAGCTCGCTCGTGGCGCGCCGAATCTCCTCCTCGCCCAGGAACTTCGCGACCGGCGAGCGCCAGCCGCCGTCCTCCACGACCGCCCAGACGAGGCCCTTCGCGCCGAGCGCCTGTGCCCGCTCCGTCAGAGAGTCGAAGCGCGAGCGCGGGAAGTCCCCGCGCGCCCGAAGGCCGCGCACGACGCCCCCGGTCTCGATAGCCCCCGCGAAGACCCTGAACTCCGAGCCCCGGAAGGCCTCGGTCAGCTCGTGGATCTCGGTTGCGAGCCGGCGGTCGGGCCGGTCCGACCCGTAGCGCAGCATGAGCTCGTCGTAGGGCACGCGCTCGAGCGGCAGCTCGAGCTCCACGCCGCGCAGCGACAGCACGCGCTGGAGCAGGCGGTCGATGGTGTCCATTACGTCCTCCTCCTCCACGAAGGAAAGCTCTACGTCGAGCTGCGTGAACTCGGGCTGGCGATCGGCGCGGAAGTCCTCGTCGCGGAAGCAGCGCGCGATCTGGTAGTAGCGCTCGGCGCCGGCGACCATCAGGAGCTGCTTGAAGAGCTGGGGCGACTGGGGCAGCGCGTACCAGGAGCCGCGCACGAGGCGGCTGGGCACGAGGAAGTCGCGCGCGCCCTCCGGCGTCGAGCGGGTGAGGATCGGCGTCTCCACCTCCAGGAAGCCCTCCGCGTTCAGGTGCTCGCGGATCGTCGTGACGACGGCGTGGCGAAGCCGCAGGGTGTCGGCCATCCGCTCCTTGCGCAGGTCGAGGTAGCGGTAGCGGAGGCGGAGCTCCTCGCCCACGGGGTCGTCCTCGTCGATCTGGAACGGCGGCGTCTCCGCGTCGGCCAGCAGGTCGAAGCCGGACACCGCGAGCTCGACCTCGCCGGTCGGCAGCTCGGGGTTGACCGTGCCCTCCTCCCGGCGAACGAGCTCTCCCGCCGCCGACAGCACGTCCTCGGCCCGAAGCCGGCTGGCCGCCGCATGCGCCTCGGGCGCCTCCTCCGGTCGGAAGACGAGCTGGAGGAGCCCGGTGCGATCGCGGAGGTCGATGAAGATGAGCCCGCCGTGATCGCGCCGGCGGTGCACCCAGCCCGCCACGCGCAGCCGGCCCCCCACGTCGCCGGCGCGCAGCGTGCCGGCCCAGCGCGTGCGGTAGCGGTTGGCCCGCGGCCCCCTCACCCGGACACCATCCGGAGCACCTCGGCCTCGTCGGCGGCGGGGCTCTGCTCGCCGCTCGCCATGTCCTTCACCTCCAGGCCGTCGCCAACGATCACCACCGCCCGGGCGTCGATGCGGTCCGCGTGTCGCAGCTGGCCCTTCAGCGAGCGGCCGGCCTGCTCCATCTCGGCGCGGAGCCCGCACCGTCGCAGCTCGCGCACCAGCAGGAACGCCTCGCGCTCGCGCTCGGGCTTCGCCAGCGCCACGAACACCGGCGCCGCCCTCTCCGCGGCCGGCGCGCCGGCGAGCAGGATGCGCTCGATGCCCGCCGCCCAGCCGACGGCCGGCGTGGGCGGCCCGCCGAGCTCCTCGACGAGGGCGTCGTAGCGGCCGCCCCCGCCGAGGGCGTTCTGGGCGCCGAGCCTCGGGCTTTCGAACTCGAACACCGTGCGCGTGTAGTAGTCGAGGCCGCGCACCAGCGTCGTGTCGATCTCGTAGCCGAGGCCCGCGGAGTCGAGCAGCGCGCGCACGTCGTCGAAGTGCTCCGCGTCGGCCGGGTCGAGGCGGTCGAGCAGGCGGGGGGCGCCCTCCATCACCGCCTTCGTTCCCGCGTGGTCCGAGTCGAAGGCCCGCAACGGGTTCGCCTCGATCCGTGCCCGCACCTCCTCGGTGAGCTGCGACTGGTGCGCGCGCAGGTGAGAGCGGAGCTCGTCCACGTAGTCGCGGCGGGTCTCGGGCGTGCCGAGGCTCGACAGACGCAGGCGGGTCGTCCCCGCGCCGGCGAGCTCGAGCAGCTCGGCGAGCGTCAGGATCAGCTCCGCGTCGAGCGAGGGATCGTCCGAGCCGAGCGCCTCGGCGTCGAGCTGGGTGAACTGACGGAAACGGCCGGCCTGCGGGGCCTCGTGCCGGAAGAACGGTCCCCAGCACCAGACCTTCACGGGCTGGGCCAGCTTGTGCATGCCGTGCTCGACGTAGGCGCGGCAGACGCCGGCGGTCTGCTCGGGGCGCAGGGTGAGCGACCTGCCGGCCTTGTCCTCGAAGGTGAACATCTCCTTCTGCACGATGTCGGTGGCCGCTCCCACGCCGCGGGCGAACAGCTCGGTGTCCTCGAAGACCGGGGTCTCGAAGAACTCGTAGCCGGCGCGTCCGAGCACGCCCTCGGCCGCGCGCTCGAGCCCCCGCCGGCGGCGTCCCTCGTCGGGCAGCACGTCGAACGTGCCGCGCGGCGCGTTCAGGCGGGTCACCGCGCGAGCTCGGCCAGGAACGGGTTGCCGGCGCGCTCGGCGCCGAGGCTGGTGATGCCCATGTGCCCGGGGTACACGGTCGTGTCCCCGGGGAGCCCGTCAACGAGCGTCCGGATCGACTCGAGCAGGGTCGGCCAGTCGCCTCCGGGCAGGTCGGTGCGGCCGACCGAGCCCTGGAACAGGACGTCGCCCGAGAACGCCGCCCGCTCCGCGGGGATGGAGAAGGTCACGTGACCAGGGCTGTGGCCCGGAGTGAAGATCACGTCGATCTCGAAGCCGGCCAGCTCGAGGTGCTCGCCGCCCTGGAGCGTGTGCTCCGCCTCGTGGTCCTCGAACGGGCCGAACCCGGGCCAGGGGACGTAGGAGTTGATGTCGGCGAGCACGCCCCTCTCGATCTCCGGCACCCAGACCTCGGCGCCGGTCGCGCGCGCCACCGGCGCGACCGCCCCGACGTGGTCGAAGTGCGTGTGCGTGAGGAGGATGCCGTCGAGCCCGACTCCCACGGCCTCGATGGCGGCGAGCAGGCGCTCGGCCTCCTCGCCCGGGTCGACGATCAGGGCGCGCTCCGAGCCCTCGCGGCGGAACAGGTAGCAGTTCTCCTGCACCGGCCCAACGGTGAACGCGCGCACATCCATCGGACCCGCAGGCTACCCGCCTCTGCGCCGGCGCCGGTAGCGGTAGATCCCCATGTCGGTGAGGTACCCGAGCGGGATGTAGAAGATGAACATGAAGGCGGCCAGGAACGCGCCCTGCTCGACGCTGCGGCCGAAAGCGACGACGATCAGCACGCCGAACAGCGCGGCCGCGATCGCCGCGCGCTGCATCGAGCCCTTCCATGACGGCGGCCTCTCGAGGCGCTGGCGACGTCGCTCCCGCGCGATCGCCTTCCCCTCCTCGCGCGTGCGCGCGCGACCGGTGCGGCCGGCCCGCTCGATCGTGCCGGCCTGAGTGCCCCGGTGCTTTCGCCGCCGCTTGCGCCTCGTCTGAGCCATGGGACAGCGACGTTATCGCAGCGATTCGAGCGCGTTCTCGAGCAGGTGCCGCTCCGGCGAGAAACCGCGCAGCGGGACGTCCTCCGGGAAGTCGGCGAAGGCGGCCTTCGGCGCCAGGCCGACCAGCTCCGCCTCCACGACCTCGGCCTTCGCACGTACCCGCTCCACGACCTCGCGCAGCGGCGTGACCCGGAAGTCGTGGACGTTCGTCGACACCTGGGCGCGGCCGCGCTCGGTGAGGTAGAGGCCGATCGCTCGCACGCCGGGCAGCCCGCCGCCCGATTCGCGAAGCGTCGCCGCGATGCGTGTCGCCACCTCCACGTCGTCGGTCTCCAGATCGACGTTGAACGCCACGAGCGGCGGCCGCGCGGCGGCGAGCAGCGCGCCGCCGGTGGGGTGCAGCCTGCGTGGACCAAAGTCGGGCACCAGCTCGCCGCTGCCGAGCCGATCCGCGAGCTCCATCGTGCCGCCGCGGCGAAGGAAGGCGCGCTCGCGGTGCTCTGCACGGGTGGCCAGCTCGCCGTAGAGGAACACCGGGAGCTCGAGCTCCTCCCCCACCAGAGCGGCCGCGGTGAGCGCCTCGGCGCAGGCCGCTCCGCGGCGCTCGTCGTCGAGGTAGACCACCGGCATCACGTCGATGGCGCCGACGTGCGGGTGGATGCCCCTGTGCCTTCGCACGTCGATCCGCTCGACCGCGACCCGCGCCCCGCCCACGAGACCGGCCGCCAGCTCCCCCTGCGGCGCGGCCAGCGTGAACACCGCCCGCCCGTGGTCGGGATCGCTGTGCAGATCGAGGAACCGAGCCGGCTCGAAGGCCCGCTCGACCGCCTCCAGCAGGTCGAGGTCCGCCCCCTCGCTGACGTTCGGCACGGCGAGCAGGAGCGACGGATCGGCCATGGAAGCGAAGGCTATGTGCTGGCCGCGGGAACCCGTCGACGATCGGCTTGCTGTATCGGCTCGGAGGGGCTTGGCCGATTTCCGTGAAATGTGGGACGCAACAGGCCAAGCCCCCCCAACATCGGGTCGTCGCGGACGCCGCCGGACTCGGGCGCGCACGCCGGCGGTCGAGGCGGCGAGCTCTAAACTCGGACGACCCGGCTCCGTAGCTCAGCGGTTAGAGCGCACCACTCATAATGGTGAGGTCGGTGGTTCGAATCCACCCGGAGCTATCGCTTGCTAGGGCGGCTCCCCGCTCGCATCCCGTGGGCGAAGAATGCGGGCCGCGACCAAGGGGGCCGCGGGTGAGGCGGTCACCCGCGTCGAGCTCGCTCGGTCGACCCGTCCCGCCGGGCGCGCACCCAGGGACCCATCCAGGACACTCCGCGGTCTCCTCGGTGCCCGGGCTCTACCGGGATCGAGGCTTGCGCTCCCCCCGCGATCAGTTTCGGCGATTGCGCCGGTCTATACCGCCGAGAGCCGGCAACGGATGGAGACGACATGCAGACGGTGACCTCGAAAGACGGCAGCCGCATCGCCTATGACCGCCTCGGCACCGGCCCGACGGTGATCCTCGTCGGCGGCGCGCTGAGCTACCGCAAGTTCAAGAAGATGGAGGAGCTGGCGGGGCTGCTCGCGGACCGCTGCACCGTGATCAACTACGACCGCCGCGGGCGCGGCGACTCGACCGAGGTGAAGCCGTTCGCGCTCGAACGCGAGATCGAGGACATCGCCGCGCTGATCGAGGCTGGGGGCGGCTCGGCTTCGCTTTGGGGCTGGTCGTCGGGCGGGGCGCTGGCCCTGCGGGCCGCCAGCACCCCGATCGGCGTCGAGCGGGTCTCCGTGTACGAGGTGCCGTTCATGGTCACGCCGGAGGCCAAACGGCCGACGCCGGACTACGGCGAGCGCCTCGACGAGCTGGTGGCGTCCGGCGACCGAAGCGGCGCCGTCAAGCACTTCATGCGCAACTCGATTGGCATCCCCGCCCCGTTCGTGTCGCTGATGCGGCTGACGCCGATGTGGAAGGGGCTGAAGGCCACCGCCCACACCCTCCCCTATGACTGGGCGGCGCTCGGCAAGCACACCATGTACGGCGCGCCGCTGAACGCCGAGGAGTGGGCCGGGGTGACGGCGCCCACGCTCGTCGTCTACGGCGCCAAGAGCCCCGCCGTGCTACAGGCGGGGTCCCGCGCCCTGGCCAAGGTGCTGCCGGACGCGGAGCTGCGCGAGCTCGAGGGAATCAGCCACAACGTGAAGATGAGCGTGTTGGCGCCGGTGCTGGCCGAGTTCTTCACGGGCGGTCGGACATCGCCGTCCCCCGCAGGGCGAAGACGCGCGACATCGGCCCGGGAGTAGCCTCTTGGGACGGCGGGTCGCGGACCCGCCGCCGGCGCGCTGGCGTCGTCATAGGAACCACTCATGACCTCCAGGACCGACTTCACCGAAGACGAGTGGGCGCGCCTGGGCCGCGCCCCGCTCGTAGCCGGCATGGCCATCTCGCTCGCCGATCCGGGAGGGCCGATCGAGGCGATCAAGGAGTCGAGCGCCGCGCTCAAGACGGTGCTCGACGCGGCGCAGGAGGGCGGCTACGGGGAGCTGGTGCAGACCGTGGCGCAGGACGTGGCCGCGAAGGCACGGCGACGCGAGAATCCGATGGCCGGCTTCAAACCGGATCGCCGAAACGCGCGTGAGGAGATCCTCGGCGAGCTGCGCGCCGTCAACGCTCTGCTGCTGGCGAAGGCCACTCCGGACGAGGTGGAGGAGTTCCGCGAATGGCTCAAGGCCGCATCCCAGCGGGCCGCGCTGGCCGCCAAGGAGGGCGGCTTCCTCGGGATCGGTGGCGAGCGGGTCAGCGAGCGCGAGCAGCAGATGCTCGACACGCTCGGGGAGATCTTCGGGGCTCCCCCCGGTGCGCCGCCCGCCGGCTCACCGTGAGTTGGCGGGTATGGCCGATCGAGGCGGCGGGAAGTCAGAGAGCAGATCGGCCGCGTCCACCTGGAAAAGATCCAGCGGCTCGGGCAGGCCGCGGAATCGCCAGGCGCCGAGGCTCCGCAGGCCGACTCCGTCCGCGAGCGACTCTAGAACCGCCGCCCGGACTGCGGAGGACATCACGATCTGGCCGCCGTGCGCCGCGAAGCAGATGCGCGCGGCGGCGTGGACCGAGAGCCCCACGTAGCCGGTATCGGTGAGCGCGGGGCGCCCGCGATGCAGGCCTATTCGCAGGCGCACCTCGGTCCCCCCAGGCCAGGCACGGGTCTGCATGGCCCGCTGGATCGCCAGCGCGGCCTCGAGCGCCGCGGGGGATCGCTCGAACACCACGAACACGTCGTCCCCGCGGGCGGACACCTCGTGACCGCCGGCACGCCGCACCGCGGCGCGCACGAGACGGCGGACATCGGCGAGCAGAGGGGCGTATCCATCGTCGAGGCGCCGGAGCAACTCGGTCGAGCGCTCCAGATCGATCAGCAGGAACGTCAGGTGGCCCGTCGGCAGCTTCCGCTGCGGCTGCAGCTGCGAGCTGATGAACCCGATGGGCATGATCCCGTGCTTCTTGGCCGCCCTCAGCAGCCGGCTGCGCGCCAGATCCCGCGCGCGATCGTCCTCGAAGGCCACCTGGCCGAACCGCGCGAGGGCATTCCGGACGTGCGCCGCGTCGTGGATCGGCAGGCGACGTCGGCCGCGCGAATCGATGTAGGCAAAGGCGCGGTCGGGGAGCTGTGCACGCTCCTTCGCGCTTAGCGGTGCCATCCCCGCATGATCGCAGGGGTCCGACGCCCGGAGTGCCGCGCGGCGCTTCGGTGCCCGAGCGGCGCCAAGTACCATCCCGCAGGCAGAAACGACGCAGGAAGCCAGGCAGGATCCGAAGCTCGAGCCATTGAACGCGCTGATCGGCGAGTGGGCGATCGAGGCGACTCACCCCGCGTACCCCTCCACGCTCGTACGGGGGCGCGCGAGCGTCGAGTGGCTGGAAGGCGAGCACTTCCTCATCCACCGCCCACGCGCCGACCACCCCGACTTCCCGGACTCCATCGCGATCATCGGCGCGCTCGGCGACGACGGCGACACCATCTCGGGCATCTGGGAGCTGTCGCGCGACGGCTCGAGCTGGAGCGACGACCTGGAGATCGAGTATCGGAGGATCCCCGGCGCCACCACTCGAGCTACTTGAGGCAGAACCGGGCCCAGTTGCTTCCGTACACGGGGTGGACCCCGGCGCAGTTCTCGAAGTCCATCCGCTCCGAGAAGAACGTCGAGGACTCCTCGTTCCCGTAGGGGGCGTTGTAGGCATTCTCGACGACCTCCCTGTCCAGGTCGGCCCAGTCGCCCGCCGTCCTCTCCAGGTCTCCCGTCCTCTTTAGCTCGGCGATCTTCTCGTTGACGTCCGGGTCGTCGCTGTTGCTCAGGTTGAGGTTGTTCGTCTCCTGAATCGCCTCCCCGCTGACCAGCGGGCCAAAGAAGTCGGCGGGGTTCGGGAAGTCCTGAAGCCAGTTGGTGAGCCCGGTCTGGGCCTTGGTCTTCTGGTTCCCGACGGCCTGGAAGTAGATCCGGTCGTTGAGGATCTTGGTCTCCGCCTCGAAGCCGATCCGATCGAGGAGGTCGCGGTAGTAGTCGGCGACGGCCGGCTGGGGCGCCGTGTTGTAGCCCCACACGGTGACCTTCATGCCCTTGCGGCCGGACCGCTCGACGAGTGACCTCGCCTTCTCGATATCGCCGGGGCCGTTCGGATCCCCAAACGGGCAGGGCTCGTTTGGCTCGTAGCCGGGCACGCCGGGCGGCAGGAAGTTGCACGTGGGCCTCAGCCGCCCGCCGAAGAGGCGCACGAGCGCCCGGCTGTCTACCGCATAGTTGACCGCCTCGCGCACCGCTCGGCTGTCGAAGGGCTCGGTCCGGACGTTCATGAAGAAGTAGTAGATGTTGGGCGGGTTGGGATCCTCTCGGTAGCGATCCCCGTACCTGCTCCTTACCGTGGGCAAGAGATCCCCGGTCACGTTCTCGGTGCTGAAGTCGAGCCGCCCGTCGATCACATCCTGCGTGAGGCGCGCGACGTTGCCCCGGACCACGGCGGTGATCTTTCGAACCCGGCCCGGCTCGATCCCCTCGAGGTCGAAGTGCTCGTTCCTCGTGAGCACGAACTCCTGGCTCGGATTGACCACCTCGATCGTGTAACGACCCAGTCCCGGGGGTGGGCTGCCCGTGAGGCTCTTGAACGGCGACTTCGCGGCCGGGGTGGGTGCCGTGTAGACGAAGGCGAGCACGTTCGGGAAGGTGCCGTCGGGCTCCGTCAGGTGGATCGTGATCTCGCCGGTTCGGTCGCTTGCCTCGATGCCCCCGATGTCGCCCCCTTCCTTGCCGCCGCGCTCGCTGAAGGCGTCGGCGCCGACTATCCCGCTGTAGAACGAGCTCCAGGGAGATCCGAGAGCCAGCGCCCGCTTCACGGAGTGCTCGAAGTCGCTGGCCCTGACCGGACTGCCGTCCGTGTAGTGGAGCCCCCTGCGTAGGCGGAGCCTGTAGGTCTTCCCGCCGTCCGTGACCTGCGGCATGGCCTCGGCCAGCCCGGGGATGAGCTCAGACCCGTCGGCCTCGCCGTCCTTGTAGGTGAGAAGCGGGGTGTAGACGAGCTGGAGCGGCTGATAGGCCTGAATCGACTGAGCCAGCACCGGGTCGAAGGAGTCGGGCCCGGTCGTGCCCACCCGGATCGAGCCGCCCTTCCTGACGTCGGCCCCCGAGTCGTCGTTCCCCCCGCAGGACGCCAGAACCAGCGGGGCGAGCACGGCCAGTGTCGCTACGAGCTTGGTTTTTTGGGCCTTTCTCACGGCGCCCTCCGGGCGGATGCGGTCTCTTCAGCCCAGACCCTGATCGCCTGGGAGCCCGAAAGTCAAGCGCGCCGCCGCTAGGGCTGCCGCGCCTCTCGAGCCGCCGGGGGTCAGGCGGCCTCTGCGAGGTCCCCGAGCGGGACGTCCGGGTCGAGGAGCCGCCCCAGGTCCACGATCCGTCGCGAGCGGATCAGCGCCTGGATCGCCTCGGTCACGTCCCAGACGTTGACGTTCATCCCGGCCACCACCCTCCCCGACTCGAGCCAGAAGGCGACGAACTCGCGAGTGGCGGGGTCGCCTCGGAACGCGACCTCTGCGGAGGCGGTCGGCTGGCCCGAGTACTCCATCCCGACGTCGTACTGGTCGGAGAAGAAGTACGGCAGGCGATCGTATGGCTCGCCCGTGCCCAGCATCGCCCGCGCGGCGGCGGGGCCCTGGTGGAGCGCGTTCGCCCAGTGCTCCACGCGCAGGCGCCGCTCGAAGAATGGGTGCCAGGCCGCCGCGACGTCACCGGCGGCGAAGATGCCCAGGGCGCTCGTCTCGAGGCGCTCGCTCACGAGGATCCCGCCGCCGGTCTCGAGGCCCGCCGCCTCAGCGAGCTCGGTGCGCGGCTCGACTCCCACGCCGACCACGACGGCGTCGCAGTCGAGCGTCCGCCCGTCGGCGAGCCGGACCCGCTCTACGGAGCCCGCGCCCTCGAACGCGTCGACGGCGGCGTCGGTGAGGAGCTCGACGCCGTGATCGCGGTGGATGTCCGCGTAGATCCCGCCGAGCTCGGGCCCGAGGACGCGCTCGAGCGGCCGCGCGGCCCGCTCCACGAGCGTGACCTCGACCCCCAGCTGCCGCGCCGAGGCCGCGACCTCCGCGCCGATCCACCCGGCTCCCACCACGACCAACCGGCCCGCGCCGCGCAGGCGCTCGGCGATCGCGTCCGAGTCACCGAAATCACGCAGGTAGAGGATGCCCTCGAGAGCGCCGCCGGCCACCGTGAGCCGGCGAGGCTCCGCTCCGGTGGCGAGGAGCAGCCGCGCGTAGCCAAGCCGGTCGCCTCCGGCCAGCTCGACCTCGCCGGCCCGCACGTCGACCCGCTTCGCCGGCGTCGAGGTGCGAAGCTCGATCTCGTTCTCCGCATAGAAGCGCTCGTCGTGAGCGTAAGCGGCGTCGCGCGCCTGCTCACCGCGCAGGTAGGCCTTGGACAGGGGAGGCCGCTCGTACGGGCGTTCGGCCTCCGCCCCGAGCAGGACGACGGGCCCGTCGAAGCCCTCGGCGCGCAGCGTCTCCGCGGCCTTGGCCCCGGCAAGTCCGGCTCCGATTATCACGAAGGGTCGGTTGGGCATGTCTCCTGAGCGTCGTCGGCCCCGCCGGTCTTACGCGCGCATGGCGAGCCAGCAGCGCTTGCGGTTCGGTTAACCGCACCCCCAAACGCATGGAGGCCCCACTGGGGTCTGGCCGGGCGCCTGACACTCTGCTGGTCATGAGCGCTTCGACCTCCTCCGCGACATCGCCGAGCACGCAGCCGACCGGGGCGGACGACCGTTCCCGCTGGATCGCGCTGGTGGTGCTCTGCGTGGGCATGCTGATGATCGTCCTCGACGCCACGGTGGTGAACGTGGCGCTTCCGTCGATCCAGGACGACCTCGGCTTCTCCCAGTCGAGCCTGGCCTGGGTCGTCAACGCCTACCTGATCACCTTCGGCGGCCTGCTGCTGCTGGCGGGCCGCCTCGGCGACCTGATCGGTCGGAGGCGGATCTTCATGTTGGGCCTGGCCGTGTTCACCGGCGCCTCGCTGCTGTGCGGTGTGGCGCAGGGCCAGGGCCTGTTGGTGGCCGCGCGCTTCCTCCAGGGCGCCGGCGGCGCTCTGACCTCCGCGGTGATCCTGGGCATGATCGTCACGATGTTCCCCGAGCCGCGAGAGCAGGCGAAGGCGATCGGCGTATACAGCTTCGTCGCCTCCGCCGGCGGCTCCGTCGGGCTGCTCGCGGGGGGAGTCCTCACCGAGGCCATCAACTGGCACTGGATCTTCTTCGTCAACCTGCCGATCGGCCTCGCGACCGCGCTCTTTGCCGCGAGGCTCGTGGACAGGGACGCGGGTATCGGCCTCGGGCGCGGCGCCGACGTCGCGGGCGCGGCGCTCATCACCGGCGCGCTGATGCTGCTCGTGTACACGATCGTCAAGCCGGCCGCCGACTACGGCTGGGGCGACGGTCGCACGCTGGGGCTCGGGGCGGTCTCGCTCGCGCTGCTGGGCGCCTTCATCGCCCGCGAGGCGACGGCGCGGACCCCCCTGATACCGCTGCGGATATTCCGCTCGCGCAACGTCAGCGGAGCGAACGCGATCCAGGCGCTGTTCGTGGCGGGCATGTTCGCGATGTTCTTCCTCGGCGCGCTGTACCTGCAGCGCGTGCTCGGCTACGACGCCCTCGAGATCGGGCTCGCCTTCCTGCCGGTGACGGTGGCCATCGGGACGCTCTCGCTCGGCTACTCGGAGCGGCTGATCATGCGCTTCGGGGCGAGGACCACCCTGCTGCCCGGCCTGGTGCTCATCGCGGCGGGGCTGGCGCTGTTCACGCAGGTTCCCGTGGAGGGCAACTACCTGACGGACGTGCTGCCCTCGATGATCCTGCTCGGCGTCGGTGCCGGCCTCTCCTTCCCCGCGCTGATGACCCTGGCCATGTCGGGCGCTACCCAGAGCGACGCCGGGTTGGCCTCGGGGCTCGTCAACACGACGCTCCAGGTCGGCGGCGCTCTGGGGCTCGCCGTGCTGGCCACGCTGTCGGCGACGCGCACCGACAACCTGATCGAGAAGGGCCAGTCCACCGCCTCCGCCCTCACCGACGGCTACCAGCTGGCCTTCCTGATCGGGGTCGGGCTCGTCGTGGCGGCCATCGTCGTCGCGCTGACGGTGCTGCAGCCGGAGGGCCGAGGCGCCGAACAGGCCGAGCCTCTGCCGGCCGAGGCGGAGCCGGCCTACTCCGAGGCCGCATAGCCTCGCGACCATGACGCGGCAACAGCCGAGCCCTCGGGTCACCCGCCTGATCGACCAGCTCAGGAAGCTCGTCGCCGAGCAAAGGCGGCTCGAGGACGAGGCCCGATGCGATGGGGTAAGGACACAGCGGGTCGAGATCGCGCGCCTGCAGCGCCAGCTCGCGAACGTCGTGAGGCGTGAGCTGGACGAGACCGGCGCGGCGTCCCACGCCTAACGGCTCGGCGCCCCGCGCGGGCTCGCCCGTGCCTCGCGAGGGGTTCACACGGGTTGTCGCTCGGCGTTAGGGTCGGCAAAGCGCCGCCATCACGAGGAGGACCCAGATGATCACCCAGCTCACGTCGCTCGACGGAGCGATCGCCGCAGTACAGGACGTAGACCGGGGCCTCATCTGGATCGTCGAGGCGGGCCAGCCGCGGCTCGCGTCGTGGGACATGGCCGCAGGCCGTCTCGACCGGCACATGACGCTCGGCGCGACGCCAAGCGGCGTCGCGCTCAGCGGGGACCGCAAGGACGTGTTGATCGCGTTCGCGGAGGGAACGATCGCCGCGGTACCGGCCGATGACCCGAGCGCCGGCGCCACGCAGATAGCGCAGACGGCGACGGCGCTGGGCCAGGCGGCGGCCACGAGGCCGGCCACCGGACGAGGTCACGCCATCGCGGTCTCCGCTCCGCAGGCGCGCCTCGTGGCCGTCCGGCTCACCGACGGCCAGGTGCGTACGCTCACGACGGTCTCGGGAGTCAGCGGTGTGACGGCCAACGCGCTGGACGTGTGGGCCGCGGCGACGACCGCCGGCGAGGGCCGCCTGCTGAAGGTCATGACGAGCGGCGCGCAGGGGATCGTCGGCGGGCTGCTTCCGACGGGACACGTGACCGTCAGCGCCGACCGCGAGCTGCTCCTCGCCGCCCACCCCACGGCCGACCGCGTCTCCGCCTTCCGCTTCAGCGATGGCTCGGTGACCGCCTGCGCGACCGACTCGCCAGGGCTCGACGGTCAGATCGTCGAGATGCACGGCCTCGAGGACGGCCGCTTCCTGCTGCTCACCACCAAGGCCCTGGCCACCGCGGACGAGCTCGACGACCTCGAGAGCCGCCCGCGCCTCGTACCCCCGGCCGAGCCGCTGTTCGTCGGCTCCTGGGTGCCGCTGCAGTACGACCTGTCGGGCTCGGGGCTGACGGACGACGACGTGTCGTTCGTCGTGCACGGCGACCCCGACGCCGCGCTGATCTCGCACACGTCAACGACGCCGGGACCCGGTGGCCACAAGGTCCCGATGCTCATCGCCGGGGGGCTACTCGGCGACTTCGAGGTCTCGATGGTCAAGACGAGCTCGGGCCAGGAGCTCGACCGCGTTCCCTTCGAGGTGACCGACCACTGGCGGGACCCGGATCACGGCCCCTCGCGGATGTTCCAGGGCGACAGCTCGCCGCAGCCCGCCGGCGACTGGGGAGGCGGGCCGAATGCCCCGCAGAACCTCGGCACCCAGGCCCACAACGGCCGCTGGCGTGTGCTGATCCTGCTCGTCAACACAGCGGACGGAGCGTTTCCGACCGCGGCGACGGACCTCGCGGCGGCTCGCAAGGCCGTCCTCGACGAGGTCCAGGACGGCGTCACCTTCAACGGCAAGACGCGCTCCGCGCGGCACTACTACGAGGAGCTCTCGGGGTGGAATCCGACCACGAACCGCGGGCTCACGATCCAGGCCTACAACAACCGCGTGCACGGCCCGGTGAACCTCCCGCAGGGGTGGACGAGCTACTTCGGCCAGAAGAAGGACGCCGCCGGGACCGTCATCGACGAGCGCTGGTCCTCGCTCGGGGCGACCGTCCAGACGATCGTCACGCGCACGATCACGGACGGCCTGCTCACGAACGCGGACTACGGGAACATCGACGTGCTGCTGCTCGTGCCCTTCTCCCCCGACGCGCCCGGGATGGGGTCGAAGCGCTTCGTCTGGCCGCACGCCAACTCGGGGCAACCCTTCCTGGCCGGAACCAACGTGCAAACCGACCAGGAGACGTTCGGGTTCGTGTTCGCTCCGCCGGACTTCGCGGCCCAGGACGGCCGCCAGCTCCACACCACGCTCTCGCACGAGATCGGCCACACCCTCGGGCTCCCCGACCTCTACAACTTCCCCTCCTACACGCCGAACATCACGAGCCGCCTCACCGGCGGGTGGGACATGATGGCCGGCAGCCGCGACACCCTTCCCCACTACTCGCTCTCCAACCGCATGCGGCAGGGGTGGGTGAACGCCGGCCACCTCAAGCTCTACAACTTCCAGGGCGCCGCCAGCGTCAACGAGACGGTCACGCTGCACGCGGCGGAGGTGGGGCAGCCGGCGGCGGGCCGCGTGCGGGGCATCGAGATCCGCCTCGCCGACGGCTGGAACACCTATGTCGAGTACCGGGCCCGCCAGGGCGCCCAGGTCGGGGACACGCTGCCCACCGACCGCCGCGTGGTCATCACCGACGTCACCTCGGACAGCTTCAAGTCGCCAACGTCGCGGCCGCCGATCGTCTTCGTGGGCAACGACGCGGACGGGGACGGGCCGATCCTCGACACGGCCGCCGACTACGAGGACGTCGACCCGGCCACGCAGAAGACCCTGCTGATCAAGGTGACCTCGACGGCGGCGGACAACGCGGCCGTGAAGGTGGAGTACGGGTCCAACGGGCGGCCCGACCCGGGGATCCGACCCTGGAGGGGCGGGCCCGACTGGCAGAGCCCGGACATCGAGGTGCGCAACGCCAAGTCGATGGCCGACCCGGCGCGCTGGTTCAACACGCCCTGGATCGGCAACCCCAACACAGTCGTCGCGAAGGTGCGCAACAGCGGCGACCTGCTCTGCAAGGGCGTCGTCGTCGACTTCTACGCGATCGAGTTCTCGGCGGGCGACGGCCCGATGGTGCTGCTCAGCAGCGACACCCGCGACATCGCGCCGAACGCGACCCAGGAGTTCACCGCCGGCTGGTCGCCCGCCGACAGCGGGGGTCACTACTGCATCGTGGTGCGCATCCGCCTCTACCAGGACCCGACGATCGCGGGCGTGATCGAGACCAACATCTACAACAACGAGGCGCGATCGAACTACACGCGCTTCGTCTCCGCCTCGTCCTCGCCCTCGACGCGCGCGGGGACCGATTTGCTGCTCGCGAACCCCTTCGAGGAGTCGACGCTCGTCAAGGCCGTCGTGCGTCAGACCCACCCCTTCCACCGGGTCTACATCGATCACGAGTGGCTGCGAGTGCCCGGCGAGGACAGCCTGCCCGTCCGGATCTTCGACGAGGCCCTACTGGGCTTCCCGGAGGCGGAGGCGCACGGCGACGTGTCAGAGCTCCTGTGGTCACGGGACAACAAGGTCAGCGTGGAGGGCTGGGCCGAGCGGCCGTTCCCGGCGGACTGCGGCGCGCCCACGCTGACCGGGGGCGCCGGCATCCGCGTCGGCGCCGGACGGGCGACCGTCACGAGGCTCGAGGCGGCCCACTTCGGCCACGCCGTCGGCTTCGTCGACTTCGTCGAGGGGGGCGGAGGCCCCTCGCACGGGAAGGTGGTCGTGGTCGCGCAGGAGTCGGATGCGTCCGGCGCGATCGACCCGATCGGCGACCGCGTGACGGGCGAGGCGAGCCTGCACAACGGCCGCTTCGCGCTCGAGTTCCGACGTCCGCTCGATGCCGAGCACGGGCGGCTGCAGGCGCACTTCCTCGGGGACTTCGGGGCGGCGCCGTCCGAGAGCGAGCTGGTCGACGCGCGGCCGTGACCCGGGCCGGGCGGGTCGAGCGTGATCAGCGTCTCAAGGTGAAGCGAAAGGCGCTGCCGCCGCCCTCGGCACGCTCCACCCAGATGCGCCCGCCGTGGGCCTCCACAACCCGCCGACACACCGCCAGGCCGATCCCCATGCCGTCCGACTCGGAGTCGGCGCGAGAGAACATGCCAAAGATCCGGGTGGCGTCCTCGGGGTCCACGCCCACGCCGTTGTCCCGCACGGTCACCACCCATTCCTGGCTGCGGCGGAGGGCCGAGAGCTCGATTCGGGGCGGCGCCTCGCCCCGAAACTTCAGGGCGTTCCCGAGTAGGTTCTGAAACACGCGGCGCAGCTGCCCGGGATCCCCCTCGAGCTCGGGCAACTCGCCCACCTCGAGCGTCGCGCCGGCCTCCTCCAGGGCCGGCCACAGGTCCTCGGCGACCTCGGCCACCAGCCGGTCGAGCGCCACCCGTTCCCTGCGCAGCTCGCCGACCCGCGCGTACACCAGCACGCCGTCGATGAGCTCGCGCGCGCGCTCGGTGCTCTCGCGGAGGAGTCGCAGCACGTCGGGCGAGGGCGGCTCTTCCGAACGCCGCTCCAGCAGGGTGACCAGCAGGCCCATGCCGCTGAGCGGCTCGCGCAGGTCGTGGGCGACGACGTCGGCGTAGCTGCGCAGCTCGGCCTCCATCCGGCGCTGGTCGGTCACGTCGTTGAGGAACACGACCAGCCCGTCGCCGAGCTTCGCGACGCGCTGCATGAAGGTCCCGAGCATGTAGCCGTCGCCGAAGGGAGTGTCGTAGGTGATCTCCCGCTGCCACGGCTGCCCGGAGTCGCAGACCCGGACGTAGGCCTCGAAGGCGCGGCTGCCGCGCATGCGCGGCAGCGCCTCGAGCAACGTGTAGCGGTCTGGCGTCGCGGCGGGGATCCGAAAGCTGCGCAGCATCGACGGGTTCCCGTAGCCGAAGGCGAAGTCGGTGATCCGGCCCTCGGCGTCACGCAGAGCCCAGAGCACTCCGACCGCCTCGGGGAAGCCGTCGAACAGCGCCCGGAACCCCCCCGCGCCCTGCTCGCCGAGGAGCGCCACGAGCCGACGGTCCTCTCCCCACTGCTCCAGGTCGACGTCGAGGGCCGGTTCGGCCATTCCCGCAGGATAGGACCCGCGGCCGCGGCCGCCCGGCGAGACCGCCCCCCACGCTTCAGTAAGTAAAGTTATGGGCCGGTGAGAACGTTCTGGCGACTGCTCGGCTTCCTGCGCCCTTACCGGCGCGGGGTGCTGCTGTCCTTCGCCCTCGCCGCCGCCGCGCTGGGGATGGGCGTGCTCATCCCCTACCTCACCGGCCGCACCGTGGACGAGATCCGGGCCGGTGGCGCCGACCTCCGGCCGCTGGCGCTGGCCGTGGCGGGAGCGGGAGTGCTGCGACTGGCCTTCAGCGTCGTGCGCCGGCTCGTCGCGGGGCGCGTGTCGCTCGGCGTCGAATTCGACCTTCGCAACCGCATGTACTCGCACCTCCAGTCGCTCGAGCTCGGCTTCTTCGACTCCCAGCAGACCGGCCAGCTCATGTCGCGCTCGACCGTGGACCTCCAGTCGGTGCGGTTCTTCCTCGGCTACGGGCTGATCTTCATCCTCCAGTCCGCCGTCACGATCCTCGTCGCCGCCGGAGTGATGATCGCCGTGAACCCGGGTCTCGCGGCGGTCTCGCTCGCGCCGATGCCGGTGGTGATCTGGGTGGCCGCCCGCTACGGGCGCCGCAACCGGCCGGCGAGCCAGGAGGTCCAGCAGCGAATCGCCGAGCTCACCGCGGAGGCCGAGGAGAACGTGTCGGGCATCCGCGTGGTGAAGGCCTTCGCGCGCGAGCAGCGCCAGCTGCGGCGGTTCAACGGCGCGGTGAAGCGCGTGTTCGACCAGTCGATGGTGTCCACGCGTCTGCGGGCGTTCTACTCGCCGCTGATCTCGTTCCTGCCCCAGCTCGGCCTGGCCGGGCTGCTGCTCGTGGGCGGCCGCGAGGCCATCCGCGGCAGCATCACCGTCGGCGAGTTCGTGGCCTTCTACGGCTACGTGCTGATGCTCACATCGCCCGTGAGGATGCTCGGGATCGCGCTGGGGATGGCGCAGCGGGCCGTCGCGTCCGGCGCGCGCGTGTTCGAGATCCTCGACCGCGAGCCCCAGCTCGTGTCGAGGCCCGGCGCGCCGACGCTGCCCCCGGGGGGCGGCCGCGTCGACCTGCGCCGCGTGACCTTCGCCTACGACGGCGGGGACCCGGTGCTGCGCGACGTCGACCTCGATGTGGCGGCGGGTACGACGGTGGCGCTCGTGGGCGGCACCGGCTCCGGCAAGACCACCCTCGTGATGCTCGTGCCGCGCCTCTACGACGTCCGAGGGGGGGCGGTGCTGGTGGACGGCGCCGACGTGCGCGACGTCGACGTCGCCTCGCTCCGGCGGGACGTCGCGCTCGTCTCGGACGACGCGTTCCTCTTCTCCGCCACGCTGCGCGACAACATCGCCTACGCGCGGCCCGAGGCGAGCGAGGCCCAGGTGCTCGAAGCCGCGCGGCGGGCGGGGCTCGACGGGCTGCTCGAGGAGCTGCCGGACGGGCTCGACACCCTCGTGGGCGAGCGCGGGCTGACGCTCTCGGGCGGCCAGAGGCAACGCGTGGCGATCGCGCGCGCCCTGATCGCGGAGCCCCGCATCCTGATCCTGGACGATGCCACCTCGAGCGTCGACGCCACCACGGAGAGCCGCATCAAGGACGCCATGCGCGAGGTGATGGCCGGGCGGACCACGTTCATCATCGCCCACCGCCTCTCGACGATCGCGCTGGCCGACGAGATCGTGGTGCTCGAGGAGGGACGGATCGCGGCCCGCGGCACGCATGAGGAGCTGCTCGAGAGCTCGCCGCTCTACAGGGAGATCGCCGAGAAGGGCCTGCCAGACCAGGTGTTCCTGACGAGGAAGCCCGAAGAGGCGGCGGAGGCGGCGGGTCTATGAGGCTGCGGCGCCTCCGCAAGCTGATCGCGCTGCTGCGCCCCTACCGGGGCCGCGTGGCGCTCATGTACCTGGCCCTGTTCGTGGCCACCGGCGCCGCGCTGGCGCCGCCGTACCTGGCGGGCCGGGCCATCGACGACGGCATCCGGGGGCAGGACGAGGGCGCGCTCGTCGTGATCCTCGTGCTCTTCCTGGCGGCGGGCGTCCTCAACTGGGTGGCCACCTACGCGGAGACCTTCCTCATCAACTGGGTGGGTCAGCGGGCGCTCCAGGACCTGCGCGTCAAGATCTTCCAGCACCTCCAGCGGCTCTCGATCGGCTTCCACTCGCGAAACAAGGCGGGGGTGCTGATCTCGCGCATCACGAACGACGTGCAGGCGCTCGACCAGCTCGTGACAGACGGGATCTCGACGCTGTTCGGCTCGTCGCTCACGCTCTTGGGCACCGCCGCGATCCTCGTCGCGCTCGACCCGGGGCTGGCGCTCGTCACCTTCTCCGTCTTCCCGCTCCTCCTCGCCGGCAGCCTCGCCTTCCGGATCGTGTCGAGCGGCGCCTACCGCCTCACCCGCGAGAAGATCGCGCTCGTCACGGCCTACCTCCAGGAGACGCTCAGCGGGGTGCGGATCGTGCGCGCCTTCGGCCGCGAGCGGCGCCACGAGGAGCGCTTCGCCGAGCTGAACGAGGAGAACCGCGCGGCGAACATGCGCACGGTCTACCTGAACGCCGCCTACTTCCCGTCGGTCGAGCTGCTCTCGGCGGTGGCGACGGCGGTGATCCTGATCTACGGCGGCAATCAGGTGATCGACGGAAACGGCGTGACGATCGGGGTGCTCGCCTCGTTCGTGTTCTACCTCCAGAGCTTCTTCGACCCGATCCAGCAGCTCTCGCAGCTCTACACGACCTATCAGGCGGGCATGGCGGCCCTCGAGAAGATCTTCGACCTGCTGGACGAGGAGCCCGACCTGAAGGACGCCCCCAACGCGATCGAGCTGCCCCGGGTGCGCGGGGAGATCGAGTTCGATGACGTCTCGTTCTCGTATGGCGGCGACAAGCCGGCGCTTCGAGACGTCTCGCTCAGCGTGCCACCCGGCCAGACCGTGGCCCTGGTGGGCGCGACCGGAGCGGGCAAGTCCACGCTCGCCAAGCTCGTGGCGCGCTTCTACGACCCCGACTCGGGGCGCGTGCTTGTGGACGGGCACGACCTCCGCGACGTGACCGAGCGCTCGCTCCGCTCACAGCTCGGCACCGTGCCCCAGGAGGGGTTCCTGTTCTCGGGCACGATCGGCGAGAACATCGCCTTCGGCAGGGCGGAGGCCGACCCGGACGAGGTCGAGGTGGCCGCGCGGGCGGTGGGCGCGCACGAGTTCATAGAGCGGCTTCCGGACGGCTACGACACCGAGGTCGGCGAGCGCGGCGGCCACCTGTCGGCCGGCCAGCGCCAGCTAGTGGCCTTCGCCCGCGCGGCGATCGCCGACCCGCGCATCCTGATCCTCGACGAGGCCACCTCGAACGTGGACGTTCACACCGAGGCGCGCGTGGAGCGCGGTCTGCGCAGGCTGCTGGCGGGACGCACGGCGATCGTGATCGCCCACCGCCTCTCCACCATCCGCGGCGCGGGCCGAATCGTGGTCCTGGCCGACGGCCGCGTGATCGAGCAGGGCACGCACGACGAGCTGCTGGCCGCCGACGGCGCCTATGCGCGCCTCTACCGGGACTGGGCCGAGCAGAGCGCGGCCTGAAAGCTCACGGTGGCGGGCGGCCCGGAGGAACGCGACTACCGGGCCGCCCCGCCACCGTTCTGGGGGAGGGACCAGCTTGTTGTCCGGGCCAGGGCCGCAAGCACGCGATCGTCGTTCGCCACCTTGCTGAGCAGGAACGGGTCGTCCTCAACCCTGGACCAGACGAATGGATCCCCGAGCACGTCGAACAGAGCCCGACCACGGTCGAGCTCCTCGCCTATGTAGACGCCCAGCTCGAGCCGCTCGTCCGGTCCGGGCCCGGCGCCGTCGGGCCTCTCGGCCCGCCGGGCCGCTGACGAGGCCACCGCCGTCGGACCGGCACCACGCCGGTCCCCGCCGGGCAGGGACGTTCGACGGGGCACTCGCCGCCGGTGGCGGCGCGAGCCACCTGCGAGCTCGCTCATCCGCGGCAAGCTCCGCTCGAGTGCTCGGGAAATCTCACGCCCACCAGGATGACGGGCCGGCGGGGACCGGGCCATCGGGCGCGGGCGCGCTTGGACGGCGGAGCCGTGGCCATCCGATCGTATGACCGGCGGTCGGATGACACCCGCGCCGGGCGCCCTCGCGACTGCTACAACCGCCCCCTGATGCCCGATCGCACGCGCGTGCTCGTGGCCGATGACCACCCTCTCTACCGGGAGGGAGTCGTCCGCGCCATCAGGGACCGCCCTGACCTCGAGCTCGTGGCCGAATGCGACGATGGCCGCTCGGCGCTCGATGAGATCAAGCGGCTCGCGCCCGATGTCGCGGTGCTCGACGTGAAGATGCCCTCGCTCGACGGCACCGCCGTGCTGAACGCCGTGGAGCGCGACGGGATGTCGACTCGGGTCGTGTTCCTGTCCGCCTACCTCGAGGGCGCGGTGGTCTACTCGGCGGTGGCCGGCGGGGCCGCGGCCTACCTCTCCAAGGAGGCCGACCGGCGCGAGATCTGCGACGCGATCGCGGCCGTGGCGCGCGGCGAGACGATCCTCGCACCCGAGGCCCAGGCGCGCATCGCCAGCGAGGTTCGCCTGCGGCGCGCGGAGGGCCGGCCGGCGCTCACGGCCCGCGAGCAGGAGATCCTCGAGCTCACCGCCGCCGGGCGCTCGGCGCCGCAGATCGCCGGCGAGCTTTCCTCAGCACCGCAACCGTGAAGACGCACCTGCAGCACCTCTACGAGAAGCTCGGCGTGTCCGACCGGGCGGCGGCCGTGGCCGAGGCGATGCGCCGCGGCCTGCTCGAGTGAACCCGCCCCGCGCCCTCGCGGTCATCCGCCTGGCCGCGCTGCCGGTGATCCTCATCGGAGAGCGGCTCGTCGAGCACCCCGAGCTCCCGGGCGACCCCTTCGACTGGGTGCTGGCCGCGACCGCCGTGTACGCGGTGGCCGCCTTCGCGCTCAGCGTCACGAGCGCCGGGCGACGCGTGCACGGGGGCGTCTACGCGGTCCTCGACCTGGCGTTCATCTGCGCGCTCGCGTACACGTCGGGCGGGCCCTTCTCGGAGCTCCGCTACGCGTTCTTCGTGCTGCCGGTCGGCGCCGCCGTCCTGCTCACGCCGCCCTCACCGCGCTTGCGTCGGTGGTGGTCGTGGCCGCCTACGTGGGCGTCTCCCTGCCCCACCCCGCGACCCAGCGCGGCGAGGACCTCGAGTTCATCCTCACCCAGGCGTTGTACGTGGCCTGGATGGGGCTCGCCGCCGTGGTGCTCTCAGTGATCCTCACCCGGCGCGCCGAGCGGATCGACCAGCTCGCGGCGCTGCGGGGCCGCCTCGTGGCCGAGGCGCTCGACGCGGAGGACCGGGAGCGCCGCCGGCTCGCCGAGGCGCTCCACGACGAGGCGATCCAGAACCTGCTGGCCGCGCGCCAGGAGCTCGGCGAGGCGGAGCGCGGCGACGGCGAGAGCCTGTGGCGGGCCAGGGTCGGGGTGGACCGCACCGTCGACCAGCTCCGCACCGCGATCTTCGAGCTCCACCCCCACCTCCTGGAGAGCGCCGGCCTGCCGGCCGCGCTCGAGGCGGTGGCCGCCTAGCAGGGCCGACGCGGCCGTTTCCACGCGCGCGTGCGCGTGGGCCCGGACGCCTCCGGCGAGCACGATCAGCTGATCCTGTCCTTGGCGCGCGAGCTGCTGGTGAACGCCGCCAAGCATGCCGAGGCGAACCAGGTGACCGTCGCGGTGGCACACACAGGCTCCGAGCTCGTGCTCGAGGTCGGCGACGACGGCCGCGGGATCGACCTCTCCCGACTCGCCTCGGCGCCGACCGACGGTCACATCGGCCTGGCCTCCTGCGCGCAGCGCGTCGAGGCCCTGGGCGGGGACTTCACGGTGCTCCGAGGCGAGCCCACCGGCACGCGGGTGCTGGCGACGATCCCGCTGGTCGGCGCCCGCGCTCAGGGCTAACCCCACGGCGCTCCGAGGACTCCGCGGGTGCGCGCCGGTCAGAAATCCACGCCAGCGAAGCCCTGAGCTGGACGATGACTCGAACCCCGACAGCTGGGGGACCAGGGATCGAACCTGGGCTTAGGCGTCCAGAGCGCCTCGTGCTGCCGCTACACCATCCCCCAAGGTGAACGATCAGGATAGCCGCCACTCTCCGCATCTTCCGTCCGTCGCGTTTGCGAACATATGTTCGTACAGCAGCGGAACGGGAGGACCGATGAGCGACGTGAATTGGGAAGCCGTAAGGGCTTACTACGAGCAGGGGCACTCGATGCGAGAGTGCAAGGGGGAGTTCGGATTCTCGAACTATGCGTGGGACAAGGCCGTCATACGAGGAGACATCGTTCCGCGGAAGAACCCGCGCAAACGCTGGAAGCACGCGACCCGGCGCGCGGTAGCGGCTCTGCTCGAGCGGGGCCTGACGCAAGCGGAAATCGCCTACGAGCTCGGCCTTAGCAAGCCCACCATCTCGTACCACGCTCGCAAGCTGGGAGTGCCACGTGACAAGCGAGCCTCACGGCGCTTCGACTGGGCGGCGATACAGGACGCACACGATTCGGGACTGACGGCTCGAGAGTGCTGCGCTCGCTTCGGCTGCTCGAGGTCCTCCTGGCAGGAGGCGGTGAGGAGCGGCCGGCTCCGTGCCCGTAGCACGGTGATCCCGCTCGAGGAGCTGCTCACCAAGGAGAGTCGGTGCGGCCGGGGCCACCTCAGGCGCCGCCTGCTGAAGGCCGGCCTCAAGGAGGAGCGCTGTGAGAAATGCGGGCTCGCGGAGTGGCGCGGCGCACCGCTGCGGATCACGCTTCACCACGTGAATGGAGACGGTTACGACAACCGTCTGGAGAACCTCGAGTTCCTGTGCCCGAACTGCCACAGCCAAACCGGCAATTTCGCCGGGCGAAACGGGCACCTCCGCGCGCGTCCGGCAGCCTGACCCAGGCTGATTACAGCGACGCCAGGTCCGTCCCGGTGTCGGCGAGGGCCGCGGGCTCCGGCGAGGCGCCTTCCTTCAGGAGGCGCGTGGCGTGCTCCAGGTCGTCCGAGCGGCCCACCGTCAGGGCCGCTGTCACGCGGCCGTCGTCGAGGTAGAAGGCGGTGAACTCGCCGTCGTCCATCGAGCCGCGCACCACGGGGTCGCCCGAGCCCGGGCCGACGTACTCCATCGAGCTCCAGTCGGCGAGGTCCGAGAAGAAGTAGGGCACCACGTCGTGGTCCTGCTCGCGGCCGAGCATGTTGAGCGCCGCGGTCTTGCCCTGGTTGAAGGCCACATCCCAGTGCTCGATGCGCATCGGCGCGCCGTGGACGACGCTGTCGTACTCGGCGATGTCGCCCGCCGCGAACACGCCGGATGCCGACGTCTCGAGCCGCGACGAGCAGCGCACACCGCCGCGATCGCCGATATCGAGCCCAGCCGCCCTCGCCAGCTGGACATCCGGCGTCACGCCCGCGCCGACCACGACCATGTCGCAGTCGAGCGAGAGGCCGCCCTTCGTCACGACCTTTCGCACGCCTCCTTCCGACCCCTCGAAGCGCTCGAGCTCATGCCCGCCGTGCACCTCTATCCCGTGCTCCTCGAGCACGCCCTGGAAGAACCCGCCGACCTCCCCGCCGAACTGGCGCTCGAGCGTGACCTCCTCCAGCATCACGATCGCGCAGCGCCTGCCGAGCGACGACGTGAGCGAGGCCGCCACCTCGGTGCCGATGTAGGACCCGCCCACTAGCACCACGCGCTCCGCCCGCTCGGCGTGGCCGCGGATGGCCTCGGAGTTGGCGAAGGTGCGCAGGTAGTGGATGCCGTCCAGCTCGCAGCCGTCAACGCGCAGGCGGCGCACGTTCGAGCCGGTGGCGAGCAGCGCCTTGTCGAAGCGAACCTCCTCCTCGTTCGACAGCCTGGCGCGCCGCTCGGCCGCGTCGAGCTTCATCACGCTGGTGCGGGTGGCGAGCTCGATCTCCTGCTCGCCCCACCACTCGTGCGGACGGAACAGCGCCTCGTCGCGTGACTCCTTGCCCTGCATGTAGGCCTTCGACAGCGGTGGCCGGTTGTACGGCGGGTCCGGCTCGCGCCCGACCAGCAGGATCGAGCCGTCGGCTCCCTCCTCGCGCAGCCAGCGGGCGCAGTTCGCCGCCGCCAGCCCGCCGCCGATCAGCAGGTAGTCGACGGACCGCTCGGCCATCCTACGTGCGGGCGCCCGCGTGGTCGGTGAAGCGCTCGGTCACGCGCGCCTCGAGCCCCACGTCGAGCACCAGCAGCACCTCGTCGCCGGCCTGGACGACGGAGTCGCCGGCCGGGACGAAGCCCGCGCCGTCGCGCAGGATCGAGATGACGAGCGAGCCGTCCGGGAGTCCCAAGTCCTTGACCTGAGCGCCGGCGGCGGGCGACCCCGTGGCGACCTCGAGCTCGATGATCTCGAGCCGCTCCTCGGGGAGGTCGAGCAGATGGACCATGCCGTACTCGGGCACCTCGTGCTCGATGAGGCGCAGGATCAGGTCGGTGGCGGACACGGCGGGCTTGATGCCCAGGAGCTGGAAGTGCTGGAGGTTGCGGGGGTTGTTGCAGCGCGCCACGATCCGATCGACCCCGTACTTCTCGCGCGCGACCTGCGAGATGAGCATGTTGTCCTCGTCGTCGCCGGTCACGGCGATCACCAGGTCGGCCCGCTCGATCCCCGCCCGCTCGAGCACCCACAGCTCGGAGCCGTCGCCGTACTGCACGCTGTGCTCGAGCTCCTCCTCCACGACCGCGTAGCGACCGGGGTCCGACTCCACCACGGTCACCTCGCTGCCCTTCTGGATCAGCTCCCGGGCCAGGTTCCAGCCGACCTTGCCCGCGCCGACGATCAGGACGTACATCGGATTACCCGGACACCCCCTCGAAGCGGATCTGGCCGCGCACGGCGGCCTCGAGCAGCTCGATCGCGGTCTGGGTTGGGCAGACGGTCTGGAGCCCCTGCTCGGCGTACCACTTGGCACGCGCGGGGTCGAGCACGCGTACGACCACGCGGTCGATATCGAAGCGTCGCTTGGCGATCTGCGCGATCACCAGGTTGGTGTTGTCCCCGTCGGTCGAGGCCACGAAGGCGTCCGCCTGCTCGATTCCGGCGGTGAGCAGCGCGTCGATCTCGAGCGCGGTCCCCACGGTGAAGCGCCCGCCCTGCTCCTCCCAGCTCGCGGCGGGATCCTTCCCGAGCATGGCGATCGCCTCTGGGTCCTCATCCAGGACCGACACCTCGTGTCCCTCGGCGAGCATGGACCTTGCGATGGCCGAACCAACCCGGCCGCAACCGACGATCAGCACGAGCACGATTCCACTCTACAAAGGCTTGGGCGTTTCGTCGGCAGGCGGCGCCGTGAGAATAACCTTGCACGGGGCCTTCTCGACCACGTAGCGGGTGGTCTCGCCCACGAAGCGGTCGCGGGCCCGACCGCGCCCGCCGAGAATGGCGCCGCCGCGCACCCGGGTGGGCTGCTCGGCGGCGAGCACGATTGCCTCCACGCCGCGCCGCCGGGCCTCGGAGACGATGGCCGCTCCCGCGGAGCGCCCGCGCACCATCGCGGTGGCCACCTCGACGCCCTCGTACTCCTCGCCCACCTCCTTGGCGCGCGCCAGCAGGCGCTTGGCCTCCTCAACACGCTCCTCGGGCACGCGCGCGTCGATCGGCAGGGACATCGGGATCTCGAACACGTAGAGCGCCTCGAGCACCGCGCCGCCCTCGGACTCGTCGGCGTGGTCGGCGGCCAGCCGGCCGGCGGTGCCCACGATGTCGTCGTCGAGCTCCTCGCCGAAGAGGGGCACGAGGATGCTCCCGTACTCGACCTCCTCGGGCTCGCGGAGCGCCGCGGCGGGGATGGTGAAGCGCTTCGTGAGCGGCTTGTCCTGCGCCTGGCGGTAGACGACGTAGAGCAAGACCCCGAAGGTCATCCAGGAGCCCCCGACGATCAGCGCTCCGCGGTGGAGCACGATCACGCTGATCCAGGCGACGGCGGCGAGCAGCGCGCCGAGCGCGGTGGGCAGTGGGATCGACCCTCTCCCGACCGGGACCGACAGCGGCACGCGGTAGGCGCTCGGCCGGTCGCGCTCACTGAAGCGGAGCCTGAGGACGGACAGGTTGGCGATCGCGAAGGCGAGCATGGCGCCGAATGCGAAGATGCCGGCCAGGAACTTCAGGTCGCTCGTCAGCGTCAGCCCGAAGGCGATCACCGCGGCCAGCGAGATCGCCACGTACGGCGTGGCGCGCCGGCGGTCGAGCCGGCCCACGATGCTCGGCACCTGCCGGTTGGTGGCGAGGGAGTACGCGAGGCGCGAGAGCCCGAGCATCTGGCTGTTCACGGTCACGACCAGAAGCGCCGCGCCCATCGCTCCGACGGCGTAGCGGAAGGCATCCATCACTCCCCCGGGCGTGAAGGCGGAGACCACGCCGAGCATCGGCGACTCGATCCACCTGCCGCCGAGCTCCGTCGAGCCACCATGCACCGGAACGGCCATCAGCGCGAGCACCGACCCGCCGACGAACAGCACGAGGGCGACCGCGGGGGTCACCATGGCGAGGCGCCGAAGCTTGCGGCGGCCCACGCGCACCTCGCCCGCCAGCCCCGAGGCCGACTCGATCCCCAGCATGGCCACCGTCGCCACGACGGTGCCGAAGACGAGGTCGTCCCAGTCGGGCGTCGAGCCGAGGTGAACCGTGTCGGTGATCGCCCCCAGGTCGAAGAGCTGCCCGAGGCCCACTCCGAGCACGGTCACCACGAGCGCGATGTTGAGCAGCGACAGCGGCAATACGAACCCCAGCCGGTCAGCCGACAGCCCGCGGACGTTCGAGGCCGCGACGAAGGCGATCGTCGCGGCCGAGATGACGATCTCGGCCGCGGAGTCGTCGGCCAGGCCCCAGAAGGCCGCCAGGTAGTGCGACACGGCAAGCGCGCCGATCGCCATCACGATCAGGTAGTCGAGGAGGATGGCCCAGCCCGCGACGAAGCTGACCAGCTCGTTGAACGCATAGCGGGCGAAGGTCGAGGCCCCGCCCCGCTCGGGGTGCAGCGAGTTCCCCTCGATGTAGCTGAGCAGCGTGACGACGAAGAGCACACCGGCCACGAGAAAGGCGATCGGGGTGAGGCCCAGCGCGTCGCCCGCCACGACTCCCAGCGCGAAGTAGAGCGAGGCGCCCACCGTGCTCAGCGCCAGCGCGAACAGCCCTGGGGCCCCCACCCCGCGGGTGATCAGCTCGCTCGCCTCGCCCGCGCCCCGCCGCAGCCGCAGCCGCGCGTGGCCCGCGTTCCTCAGGGCGGGCCTCACGCGCCCCGCGAGATCCAGAGCCGACCGGCGCCGAGCAGCGTGAACAGCAGGCCGAACACGACTCCCAGCGCCAGCGGGCCGCCTCCCCGCCCCAGGGTCACCGCGATCATGACGAGGCCTACGAGAAGGATGATCCCACTCACCACGCGGGTTGAGACGACGTAGGCCCGGTCCACTGAGCTAATCGTACGTGCGGACTAGGCGGCCTGGCGAAGCTCCTCGAGCCCCCTCGATGAGTCGATGATCACCCGGCACGGCCGCTCCGCGAGCACGGTCTCGAGCGTCCGGCCGAAGAGCGACGCGCCGGTGCGCTTGGGAGGCAGGGACATCACGATCGCGCGGGCCCGGATGTCGCGCGCCTCGTCCACGATCCGGCGCCCCGCCTCGCCCGCCCGCACCTTGTCCCAGTGCCCGGTGACCCTCCGTCCACCCAGCACGCGGGCGGAGTCGATCGTCGACTGGGCGGCCGCCTCCTGCTCCGGGAGCACCGCGTCGATCGGAGCGTTGGTGGGCACCGTGATCGTCACCAGCACGTGGATGCCGCGGCGCCGGCGCGCCGCCAGCCGGGCTGCCGTGGCCACCGCCTCGGGCGAGTAGTGGGAGTCCTCGAACGCCACCAGCACCGACTCGTACTCCACCTCGTGCTCGACGATCGGCTTCGGGAGCACGATCTTCGCGGTCTCCGTGAGCGAGAGTCCCTGGCGGCGCCGGTAGACGACGTAGGTGGTGATCCCGATCGCCAGCCACACGCCGCCTGCGACCAGGGTCTCGACGTTCAGCACGGTGACCACCACGAACGCGATTCCCGTGCCCGCGCCGCCCAGCAGTGCGAACAGGGGGAGCTCGTACCCCCTGAAGCCCACCGTCCCCGGTCCCCGCCATGGCCGCTCCCTGTCGGGCTCCTTGACCCGCAGCGCCACCACCGCGAGGTGCGCGATGGTGAAGGAGAGCATCGCGCCGAAGGCGTAGATCGTGCCCAGGAAGTCCGCCTTCCCCGGGAGGATCGTGACGCAGGCCACCAGGCCAAAGACGATCACGGCGACGTACGGCGTCCGGTACTTCGGATGCAGCACGCGCAGGCGCTCGGGGAGCTGGCGGTGCTGGCCCATCGAGTAGGTGAGCCGCGACACGCCGATCATGCCGGCGTTGGTGGCGATGAACAGGATCGTCGCGGCGAGGACGCCGACGTACACCTCCGCCGCTCCCTGGAGCACCCCGAGGTCGAGGTTCTTGACCACCCCGAGGATGGGGTCGTCGGCGAAGCCTCCCTGCTCCTTGCCGAGCGCGAGCACCGTCTCGCCGTTCTCCACCGGCATGGCGGACAGCGCGACGGCCGGGAGGAAGGCGTAGATCGCGAACACCGCCACCACCACGCCGCCGATGCCGCGCGGGATGGTCCTGCTGTAGTCGCGCGCCTCCTCGGCCATGTTCGAGATCGTCTCGATGCCGGTGTAGGCGACCATCCCCACCGGGATAGCGATCAGGAAGTCGCTGACCGTGGGGTAGGTGCCGAAGTCGATGTTGTCGACGAGCGTGTCGGGCGAGAGCACTAGCACCACGCCCACTACCACGAGCGCCACCTGGGTGAGGAAATCGGTGACCGCCAGGAAGACGTTCAGGCCCGTGGACTCCCTCACGCCCACCACGTTGAGCGTGGCCAGGATCGCCACGACCACGATCCCCCCCACGATATCCGCCGGCGACTCCCCGAGCGGCGACCAGAAGACGCCCAGGTAGTGGGGCACGAAGAACGCCGAGATGGCGACCGTGATGATGTAGTTGAGCATCTGGCCCCAGGCCGCGAAGAAGGACCAGAACTCGTTGAAGGCGCGGCGGGCGAACGACGATGAGCCGCCCGCCTCCGGGTACATGGTGGTGGCCTCGGCGTAGGTGGCCGCCGTGCACGCGAAGATCAGGCCGGCGATCACGAACACGACTGGCGTCATCCCCAGCGCGAAGATCGCGACCAGGCCGAGCGCGTAGTAGATGGACGAGCCGACGTTCCCGTAGGCGGTGCTGAAGAGCGCGCCCGTCCCGAGCACCCGCTCGAGCCCCTGGTTCTTCGGCCTGCGTTCGGCCATCCCGCAGTCAACGCTAGGGGATGGAACGGCCACCTGCGAGCGTCTATCCCGGTGAACGTGACCGATCGAGATCTGAGGGACGTGGCCGCGCTGGCTGACGGCTCGCTTCCCGAGCGCCGCCGGGCCGAGGTGGAGGCCCGGGTGGAGGCCTCTCCCGAGTTGCGCGAGCTGCTCTCGAGGCAGCGCGCCGCGCTGACGGCCGTTCGCGGAGTCGCCGCTCCGGCCCCGACGGCGCTTCGCGCCCGGGTCGAGCGCCTGCCCCGCCGGGGCCGCCGGAGCACGGCGGCACCCGTTCGCTCCGGGCTCGGCCCGGAGCGCCCGTGGCGCCTGCGCTCCGCGCTGGGGGGCGCGGTCGCGATCGCCGCGGCCGCGGCGCTGGTGCTCGCGCTCGTGCTGCCCGCGGGCTCGCCGGAGGGGCCCGGCGTGGCCGAGGCGGCGGCGCTCGCCACGCGGCCAGCCAGCGAGCCGGCCCCGAGGCGCTACGACGGTCAGCCCGGCCTGCTCGACCGCACGGCGGATGGCCTTCGCTTCCCGCGCTGGCAGCCCGAGTTCGGCTGGGGAGCGACGGGGGCCCGGGCCGACCGGCTCGACGGACACCAGGCGGTGACCGTCTACTACGCCCGTGGGAGGCGCACGCTCGGCTACACGATCGTGGCCGCGCCGGCCCTGCGAGTGCCCGACGGAGCGGCGCGCCTCGGGGGTGGCCGGGCCGACTTCCGGAGCTTTCGCGACCGAGGCCGCGTCGTCGTGACCTGGCAGCGCGCCGGCCGCACCTGTGTGCTCAGCGCTCGTAACGTCGGTCGCGACACGCTCCTGGCCCTGGCCGGCTGGCGCGCGGAGGGTCAGCTCCGCTACTGACCGAGGGCCTCCGCGACCTGGGCGCGGGCGCGAGCGAGCCGGCTTGTGACCGTTCCCTCGGGGACCCGCAACGCTCGCGCCGCCTCACGGTAGGAGAGGCCGACCACGTCGATCGCCACCAGCGCGTCGCGGAAATCGGGCGGGAGCGCGGCGATCGCGCCGTAGACCCGCCGTTGCTCCGCGACCTCCTCGGGGCCCGGCCCGGTGGAGCGGTCGAGGTCCTCGTCGAGCGGCGCGTGCGCGACCCTGGCGCGCAGCGGGCGGCGGCCTGCGACGAACGTGTTGCGCAGGGCGCGGAGCAGATACGCCAGGTCGTCCTCGCGGCGGAGCAGGCGCCGGCGGGTCAGCACCCGCACGTACGTCTCCTGCACGAGGTCCTCGGCCTCCTCGCGCGAGCCGCAGAGCGCGTACGCCGCGCGGTAGAGGCGATCGAGGTGGTCGCCCAGGCGGGCCGGTTCGAGCTCGCGGAAGGAATCGCCTCGCGCCGGCATCTTGTCTCTAGTAGAACGATGCTCGCGCTTCGAAGATCACGGGCGGGACATCCTGGCACCACCGCGTGCCTCGCCATCCTCGCCGCCGCGGTCGTGGCCGGCTGCGGGGACGACGGCGGTGGCGGTGGCGGGGGCGGCGCTTACGGAGGGCAATCTGCGGCCGCCTCGTCCGGCCACGCGGCGAAGGTCGCCGTCCGGAGCACCGGGCTAGGCGACGTGCTCGTCGGCGGGAGCGGCCGCACGCTCTACCTGTTCGAGAAGGACACGGGGCCAAGGAGCACCTGCTTCGGCGCGTGCGCGAGCGCATGGCCGCCGTACGCGACGAACGGCAAGCCGGTGGCCGGCTCGGGCGCGCAGGCCTCGATGCTCGGCACGACCAGCCGCAAGGACGGCAAGACCCAGGTCACCTACAACGGCCACCCGCTCTACTACTACGCAGGGGACGGACGCCCCGGTCAGACGAACGGCCAGGACCTCGACCAGTTCGGGGCCGAGTGGTACGCCGTGTCACCTGGCGGCGACAAGGTGGAGGATTCCGGCGGCGGGGAGGACTCCAGCGGCAATGACGATTCCGGCGGCGGCAAAGGTTCCGGCGGCGGGAAGGATTCCAGCGGCAATGACGATTCCGGCGGCGGGAAGGATTCCGGCTCTGGGGGCGCCAAGCCCTACTCGAACCCGAACTACTAGTCCACTCGAAAGGAGAGTTCATGGCACGGACTCGCGCTCATTTCGCCGTCGGTGTGCTGGCCGCGCTCGCGCTGGTGGCCGCTGGCTGCGGCGGAGACGACGACGGAGGCGGCGGTGGGGGCGGTGGCGGCGGCGGCTCCTCGAGCAAGCCGCAGAAGCAGGCCTCGGGCGGCGGCGGCGCCGGCACGCTCTCGGAGAGCATGACCGACTTCAAGTTCAGCGATGCGAATCCCACCGTGAAGGCGAAGAACGGCTCGATCACCGTGGACCTCACGAACGACGGCGGCGCGACGCACGCCATGGAGATCGAGGGCCCGAAGGAGTTCGAGTCGGATCAGATCTCGCCGGGCCAGAAGACCACCCTCACGGCCAAGCTGAAGCCGGGCACGTACGAGTTCTACTGCCCGGTCGACGGCCACAAGCAGCTCGGCATGAAGGGCAAGATCACGGTCCAGTAGCTCCCCAGGGCCGGGGCAGCAGCCCCCTCGCGGCCGGGCGCGCCGGGAACGGTGCGCCCGGCCGTCCCCGGCCCGCCGGGGGCCTCAGATCAGCAGCGGGATGATCAGCAGGGCCACGATGTTCGCCACCTTGATCATCGGGTTGATCGCCGGCCCGGCGGTGTCCTTGTAGGGGTCGCCCACCGTGTCGCCGGTCACCGAGGCCGCGTGCGCCTCCGAGCCCTTCCCGCCGAACTCGCCGTCCTCGATCAGCTTCTTGGCGTTGTCCCAGGCGCCGCCGCCGGAGGTCATCGATACGGCGGCGAAGAACCCCACGATGATCACGCCGATGAGGAGGCCGCCGAGCGCCTGGTAGGAGAGGATCCCGACGACGATCGTCACCACGATGGGAATCAGCGCCGGGAAGATCATCTCCCGCTGCGCCGCCGCCGTCACGATCGACACGGCGCGCGCGTAGTCGGGCGTCTCGGTGCGGTCCATGATCCCCGGCTTCTCGCGGAACTGGCGCCGCACCTCCTCGACCACGCCGCCCCCCGCGCGGCCCACGGATTCGATCGCCAGCGCCGCGAACAGGTAGACCATCATGCCGCCGATCAGGAGGCCGATCAGGACCTCGGGCTGCGAGATCGCGAAACCCTTGAGCGCCTCGCCGTCCTTGGCCGCCTCCTCCCGCAGCTCCTCGATGAACGCCGCGAACAGCACCAGGGCCGCCAGCACGGCCGAGCCGATGGCGTACCCCTTGGTGACGGCCTTGGTGGTGTTGCCCACCGCGTCGAGGGGGTCGGTGACGTCGCGCACGTCCTGTGGCAGGTCCGCCATCTCGGCGATGCCGCCCGCGTTGTCCGTGATCGGCCCGAACGCGTCGAGCGCGACGATCAGGCCGGTCAGTGAGAGCTGCGACATCACCGCCACCCCGATGCCGTAGATGCCGGCCAGCTCGTTCGCGGCGAGGATGCCGAGGGCGATCAGGATGGCCGGCAGCGCGGTGGCCTGGAGCCCCTGGGCGAGGCCCTGGATGATGTTCGTGGCGTGGCCGGTCTGCGACGCCCGGGCGGTGGTGCGCACGGGCCGGAAGCGTGTCGAGGTGTAGTAGTCGGTGATCACGAACAGGCCCGCGGTCACGCCGATCCCCACGAGGGTGCACAGCCAGAAGTCGATCCCGCTCGGCGCGCCCCCGCCCGTCGTGAGCAGCGAGGAGGCGCCGAACTTGTAAGAGATGTCGTCCATGAGCAAGAGCGTGATGGGCAGGAACGCGGCGGCGGCCAGCCCGCCCGAGGCGATCAGCCCCTGGTAGAGCGCGCGCTCCACGTTGCCTGTCGTGGTGCGCACCGCGAACGTGCCGACGATCGACGCCACGAGCGACACGCCGCCGATGACGAGCGGGTAGACGGCGAGCGTGCCGATCTCGTTGAAGGTGAGGACCCCGAGCAGCATCACAGCCACCGCCGTGACCGCGTAGGTCTCGAAGAGGTCGGCGGCCATGCCCGCGCAGTCGCCGACGTTGTCGCCCACGTTGTCGGCGATCACGGCCGGGTTGCGGGGATCGTCCTCTGGGATGCCCGCCTCGATCTTCCCCACCAGGTCGGCGCCCACGTCGGCGGCCTTGGTGAAGATGCCGCCGCCGAGGCGGGCGAAGACCGAGATCAGCGAGCCGCCGAAGCCGAGGCCCACGAGCGCGTCGATCGCGTCCTTCTCGTCCGTCCCAGTGACTATCAGCAGGCCGTAGTAGCCGGCGACCCCGAGCAGGGCCAGGCCGGCCACCAGCATGCCGGTCACGGCGCCGCCCTTGAAGGCCACGTCGAGGGCGGCCGACACTCCGCTGCGGGCCGTCTCGGCGACCCGGGTGTTCGCGCGCACGGAGACGTTCATGCCGATGAAGCCGGCCGACGCGGAGAGGGTGCCGCCGATCAGGAAGCCGATGCCCGTCTCGATGTCCCGCACCAGGGTCACGAGCACCGCGAGCACGATCGCCACCGCGCCGATGATCTGGTACTGGCGCGTGAGGTACGCGCGGGCGCCCTCCTGAACCGCCCGCGAGATGGACTGCATCTCCGCGTTGCCGGGCGACTTCGCGAGTAGCCAGCGCGTGGTGGAGACCCCGTACGCCAGCGCCGCGCCGGCGCAGACGAGCGCGATGATCACGCCCCAGTCGGTCAGGAATGTCAAGGGGTTATGTCCTCCGCTGGATCGGTCTGCGGGCGGGCCTAGTGCACGATCGCGCTGTCCAGAGCCGACGCGCACACGCACCCGGGCTGGGGCCCGATCTTCGGCACCGCCCGGAACAAGAGCGCGCGGAGTCTATCGAGGTTGCGGCCGAACACCTCGAACGCCGCCTTCGCCGAGACCGGCGGAACGTCGGGCATCCCCTCGAGGCCGACGTCGTAGTCGGTCACCAGCATCAGGTTGGCGTAGCAGAGCTCGAGCTCGCGAGCGAGCCAGGCCTCCGGGTACTGGGTCATGTTCACGACGTCCCAGCCTTCCGCTGCGAACCAGCGCGACTCCGCGCGGGTCGAGAAGCGGGGGCCCTGGACGACCACGACCGTGCCTCCCAGGGCCACGTCCGGGTCGGCCTCCGCCAGGATCCTCGCCAGATCGGGGCAGTAGGGGTCGGCGGCGGAGACGTGCGTCGCCTGCGGCCCGTCGTAGAAGGTGTCCTCGCGCATCCGCGTGCGGTCGACGAATTGATCGCAGATCAGGAAGCTGCCGGGCTCGAGCTCCGGCTTCAGCGAGCCGCAGGCCGAGGGCCCGACGATCCGCCGGACGCCCACCTGCCTCATGGCCCAGACGTTCGCCCGGTAGTTGATGCGATGTGGCGGCAGCGCGTGGTCGTCGCCGTGGCGCGGCATGAAGGCCACCCGCGTGCCCTCGATCTCGCCCAATCGGATGCGCGCGGACGGCGGACCGTAGGGAGTGTCCACGGGCACCTCCTCGACGCCCTCGAGGAAGCTGTAGAAGCCCGAGCCGCCGAAGATCCCTACTACGTGGTCGACCCCGGTGGCGTCCATATCCTCGACTCGGGCTTCTTCTCGGGCTCCGGCTGAGGCTGGCTCTTCTGGGTCTCCCGCACGTAGGCCATCTGGAGCTGGGACAGCGCGTCCTTCACCGGCTTCGCCTCCTCCTCGGGCAGCAGCGGCAGCAGGGCGCGCGCCGCGTCGATCCCCAGCTTGGCCTGCACGGGGTCCTTCTCCTCCTCGACGGTCAGCCGGCGCCCGCTCAGGGTCACCAGCGTGACGACGGTCTGGAGCAGGACATCCGAGACCTTGATCTGCTTGATCAGCTCCTCTTCCTCAGGGGTGCTCAGGTCCTCACCTCCTCCCCCGCGTAGCTCGCCTGTGTCAGCTCCACCTCCACCGCGAACGCCTCCTCCATCGAGCCCACCCGGCGCTGGCGCTGCGCCCCGTTCTCGGCGGCCAGGGCGGGGTCGATCCCGAGCGCGGCGCGTGCGGGCGCCGTCCATGCGAGCAGGCGGTCGGGCAGCGCCGCGGCCGGGAACTCAGCCCCACGGTCGAGGTCGATCATCTTCCCATCCAGTCCGTAGCGGATCGCTCGCCAGAGGTTCTCCTCGATCAGCCGGCCCGGCGGCGGCTCGTGCGGCACCCCCGCGTCATAGTCGATCGCCGCCTGGGCGACGCACGCGGTGAGCAGGCCGGCCAGCGCGGTCGACTCCTCCGCGCTCGACTGAGCGTCGCAGACGCGCACCTCCACCGTGCCGAAGGAGTAGTGCGGCCGGATGCTCCACCAGATCTGGGTGTGCTCCACGACGGAGCCCGTGCGCACGAGGAAGTCGACGTAGTCGGCGTACGCGCGCCACGACCCGAACGCGTCCGGCACGCCGCAGCGCGGGAAGCTCTTCGTGAAGATCTGGGTCCGCGCCGAGTGCAGCCCCGAGTCGCGCCCATCGAGGAAGGGCGAGTTTGCCGAGACGGCCAGCAACTCCGGCAGGATCGGCCGCAGCCGGTCGCAGACGGCCACCGCCCGGTCGGGTCCCCTTACGCCCACGTGCACGTGGAGCGAGAAGGTGTTGTTGCGCCACGCCACGTACTTCAACCCCTCCTCGACGCGGCGGTAGTGGTCTGTGTCGATGATCCGCTGCTCCTGCCACGGACTCCAGGGATGGGTGCCCGTGGCCGCGAGCAGCGCGCCCTGGGAGGCGGCCAGGCGGAAGAGCCGCGCCCGGGCCTCGCTCTGGCTGGCCACCGCGTCGGCAAGGCTCTGGCCCCGGCCGGAGCGGATCTCGATCTCCGACTCGATGAGCTCGCCCGCCACGGACTCGGCCAGCACCTCGTCCTCGTCGGCCGCCGCGCGCAGCTCGGCATAGCGCTGGGCCAGCGAGCGTGTGTCCGGGTCGAGGATCGCGAACTCCTCCTCGAGCCCGACCGTGAAGTCGTCCGAGGCCTCGAAGACCTCCCGCGCCCGGGTCATGTCGAGCATCGTGGCTTGCCCTCAGGTCAGGTAGAAGTACAGCGCGTAGAGCAGGTCGACCGCCGGGCTCGATGTGTGGACCGTCACCTCGGGCGGCACCTGGAGCAGGGCCTCTGAGTAGTTGAAGATGATCTTCACGCCGGCGTCCACCAGGTCGTCCGCCACCCCTTGCGCGGCCTCGGTCGGCACCGCCAGGACGCCCACGACGATCTCCTCGTCCTCGACGACCCTCTCGAGGTCTCCGGGGGGACGCACCACCAGCGAGTCGCCCACCGGCCGCCCGACCTTCTTGGGGTCGACGTCGAAGATCGCCACGACCCGGAAGCCGTGGTCGGCGAAGATGTCGGAGCCCGCGATCGCCTGGCCCAGGTGACCCGCGCCGAACAGGGCGATGTTGTGCTGGCCGCTCGTTCGCAGGATCTTGCGAATCTGCGAGACGAGCGAGTCCACGTTGTAGCCGACACCCCGCTTGCCGAACTTGCCGAAGCCCGACAGATCGCGCCGGATCTGGGTGGAGTTGACATGCGTGTAGTCGGCCAGCTCCTGGGAGGAGATCTTCTCCTTGCCCATCTTCTTGGCCTGGGTCAGAACCTGGAGGTAGCGGGAAAGGCGGGCCGCGACGCCGAGCGAGAGCCGCTCCTGCGCTCCGTCCTCCTGGAGCCCGACGCCCGCGGTCATGGGCTCGTGGAACCTCACGGGGCCACTCTATCGAGCCGCCTCCGCAGTCCCTCCGCGTCCACGAACAGCTCGAACAGCTCCTCGCCGTCCACTTCGAGCACGGGAATCCGCTCCCCGTACTCGCGGTGTAGGCGCGGATCGGCAGACACGTCCACCTCCTCGAGCTCGAACTCCCTCTGCTCGCGCAGGCGGGCGACTACCTCCCGCGCGTCGTCGCACAGGTGACAGCCGGGCTTGCCGTAGAGGGTGACCCTGGGCACCCCCGAATGTCTAGCGGAGCCCCGCGTCCAGCCAGGGTGGCTGCTCTTACTCGGCCTCAGGCCGAGTAACGCAGGCCACACTCGCGCTGGAGGGCGCGCCCGGGCCTCAATTCAGGCGTGCCGCCGCGTCGAGCGTCAGGTAGTCGGGGTACTCCAGGGGCTCGAGGAAGCGGGCCGCGCCGGCGATCATCGCGGCGTTGTCGGTGCAGAGCTCGATCGGCGGCACCCAGACTGGCACCTCGAGCCTCTCGACGGCCGCCCGCAGCCCGGAGTTCGCGGCTACCCCGCCGCCGATCGCCAGGCGGGTCAGCCCTTCGCGCTCGAGCGCCTGGCGCGTTCTCGCCACGAGCGCGTCGACGATCGCCCGCTGGTAGGAGGCCGCTAGGTCTGCGCGATCCGTCTCCGGGTGGTCGCGCAGCGTGTAGAGCAGGGCGGTCTTCAGGCCGCTGAAGCTGAAATCGAGGCCCTCGCCCGGCGCCGAGCGCGGGAAGTCGAAGGCATCGGGCTCGCCCTCACGCGCCAGGCGGTCGATCGCGGGTCCGCCCGGGTAGCCGAGACCGAGCAGACGGGCGCCCTTGTCGAACGCCTCGCCCGCGGCGTCGTCGAGCGTCTGCCCGAGCACGCTGTAGCTCGAGGGCTCATCCACGCGCGCGAGGAAGGTGTGCCCTCCGCTCGCGACCAGCACGAGGAACGGCGGCTCGATCGGCTCGGGTCCGAGGGTGCTCGCCAGCACGTGGCCCTGGAGGTGGTCGACGGGCACCAGGGGCAGGCGGCGCGCGGCGGCCAGCGCCTTCGCCGAGGAGACGCCCACGAGCAGCGCGCCGATCAGGCCCGGGCCGCGCGTGACCGCCACCGTCTCGACGTCGTCGAACGCCGCCGTCGCTCGCTCGAGGGCGTCCGCGGACACGGCGTCCATCAGCTCCAGGTGATGGCGAGACGCGATCTCTGGGACCACCCCTCCATAGCGAGCATGGAGCAGCCCCTGCGAGGCCACCACGTTCGAGAGCACCCGGCCCTCTCGGGTCACCACCGCGGCGCAGGTGTCGTCGCAGCTCGTCTCGATCCCGAGGATCACGCCCGGGCGGCGGCGCGCTCGTCCGGAACCGACCGCCACATGATCAGGGCGTCCTCGCGGTTGTCGTGGTAGTAGCCCCTCCGGCGCCCGGCGGGCTTGAAGCCGAACCTCTCGTAGAGCGCGATCGCGCCGTCGTTCGAGGCCCGAACCTCGAGCGTGTACTGCTCGCCGTCCCCGTCGGCGAGCTCGAACAGCCGGTCGATGAGCGCCGTGGCGATCCCGTTCCGGCGCAGCCGCTCGTCGACCGCGACGTTCATCAGGTGCCACACGGTGTCGTAGCGGGAGCACACCAGGTAGCCGACCAGCCGACCCTCGCGCACCGCCGCGAGGCAGATGCCCGATGGCTTGGAGAGCTCGAGCACGAACATGGCCAACGACCACGGCGTGGGGAACGCACGCCGCTCGATCGCGATCACGTGCGGCAGGTCCGCGTAGCTGAGGCGGCGGATCTCGATGTCGGGGATCATGCGCTGGGCTTCGCGTCGGGCGATCGCAGATACTCGGGGAGAACGGCCTCCGGCGGCCTGGCTGGAGCCCCGGCTCCAAGCCGGCACACGTACAGGGCGCGGACTACGTGGGCCCGCGATCCATCCGGCTCCACCTCGATGCCGGCCGCCTCGAGCACGCTCCGAAATCGTACCGAGCCATCCCCGGCCGCCCGAAGGGGGATGCCGGCCCGACTGGCGCGCTCCGCCATCCCCCCGGCGCGCTCCGCCATCCCCCCGGCGCGCTCCGCCGTCCCCCTGGCGCGCTCCGCCATCCCCCCGGCGTGCTCCGCCATCCCCCCGGCGCGCTCCGCCATCCCCCCGGCGTGCTCCGCCATCCGCGTGGCGCGCGCCGCGATCTCCTCGGGCGGGGCCGCCAGGGGCGCCAACAGCTCCTCGCCGTCCGCGAAGACCGCCGCGAACAGCTCGCCCCGCTTGGCGTCGATCAGGGGCAGCCGGAGCGGCGCCGCGATGCCGGCCCCGAGCGCAGCGAGCGAGGAGACCGGGCGCAGCTCGGCCCCGCTCGCCTGAGCGAGCGCCCGCGCGCTGGAGACCCCTATCCGGAGGCCCGTGAAGCTGCCCGGGCCTACCCCGACGGCGATCGCCCGGAGATCGGCGAAGGTGGCGCCGGCGCGCTCCATCACCTCGGCGATCGCCGGCATCAACTCGCGCGCGTGTCCGGGAGGAGCCGAGAGCGCGGCTGGCTTGGGCTCGATCTCGAACGCCCGGCCGTCGTCTCGCAGCAGGCAGGCGGCGGTCGCCGCGGTGGCCGTGTCGAAACCCAGGATCGTCACTCGACCGTGATCTTTCGGCGGTCGCCGCCGGCGTGCTCGAGCAGGACTCGGGCGGTGATCCGCTCGAGCGCGGGTCCCGCTACCTCCGGCCACTCGATGAAGGAGACACGCGCGGGCGTGAGGTAGTCCTCGAGCAGGGCCGGGTCCTCGCCCGCGAGCGAGCGCAGGCGGTACAGGTCGAGGTGCGCGACCTCGACTCGGCCGGGGTAGACGTGGCCGATCGTGAAGGTGGGACTCGTCACCGGCCCCTCGACCCCGAGCGCCCGCGCCGCGCCGCGCACGAAGGATGTCTTGCCGCTGCCGAGCTCACCGCTCACGAGCACGACGTCGCCGGGCGCGAGCCGGGCGGCCAGCTCCGCGCCAGCGGCCTCCGTCTCGCCGGCCGAGGCGGTCCTATGGCGTCTCGCGCGCACGAAGCGTCGGAAGCTACGCCACGGCGGCAGTCTTCGGGCTGCGTCAGCCGAAGAGGCCGAGCTGTGGCGCCGCCTCCGCCTCTCGGGGCGGCGGCGCGCCGGGCGGCTCGGGCGCAGGCTCCTCGAGCAGCGCCGGCAGCCTCGAGAGGTCCTCGCGCAGGGCCTCGAGGCAGGCCGGGGTGCGCAGGGCGGCCGCCGGGTGAAAGAGCGGGTAGAGGCGCACCCAGCGCCCGCCGAGCTCGTGCACCTGGGGCCGGCCGCGCACGCTCGTGATGCCGCGGCCCGAGCGGGTCAGGCACTTGGTGGCGAAGTTGCCGAGCGTGGAGACCACCTTCGGCTCGATCAACTCGATCTTTCGGTAGAGGAAGGGCTTGCAGACGCCGATCTCCTCGGGCAGCGGATCGCGGTTGCCCGGCGGACGGCAGCCGAGGACGTTGGTCACGAACACGTCCGCGCGGGAAAGCCCGATCTCGCCGAGCAGCTGGTCGAGCAGCTTCCCGGCCCGCCCCACGAACGGCAGCCCCTGCTCGTCCTCCGTCGCGCCCGGCGCCTCGCCGACGAACATGAGGTCGGCGTCGGCGTTCCCGTTACCGAAGACGAGGTTCCTGCGCGCCTCCTCGAGCGGGCACTCGTGGCAGTCGCGCATCTCCTTGAGCAGGGCGATGAGATCCTCCCTGCGCTCGGCTGCGGGCCGCCGCTCCATTCCCTGAAGCCTACGCGGGGGAGCCGACGGGGGGCGGCGGTTTTCCGCGCAGCTAGCGGTATCGTTCGGGGCGCGGCCGCTACCCGCAGCGGAGTGGACCGCCAGTGATGACCTCCTCATCTCTTCCCCCCAGCCTGGGCGTCGTGGGACAGGGCCGGCTCGGCACCGCCCTGGCCACGGCCCTACGCGAGGCCGGCGTCGCCGTGCACGGGCCCGTCGGTCGCGGCGAGGTGCCGGAGGGGCAGGCGATTCTCCTCTGCGTCCCCGATGCCGAGATCTCGGCGGCGGCCGAGGTCGTGGCCGGGGCCGCGCCTCTCGTCGGTCACACGAGCGGCGCCACACCGCTCTCCGCGATGGCGTCGGCGCGCGCGGCGCTGTTCGGGTTGCATCCGCTCCAGACGGTGGCCCATCCCGGTGACGCTCGCTTCGCGGGGGCGGGCTGCGCGGTCGCCGGCTCGACGCCCCACGCCCTAGCCGCCGCCCGCGCGCTCGCACAGGCGCTCGGCATGCTGCCCATCGAGATCGACGACGAATCCCGGGCGGCCTACCACGCCGCCGCGTCGGTTGCCTCCAACTTCCTGGTCACGCTTCAGGCCGTCGCGGAGGAGATCGCCGCCGGCGCCGGCCTCGAGCCGGGCGAGGCGCGCGCGATCCTCGCCCCGCTCGTGGAGCGGACGGTCGAGAACTGGGCCCGTCACGGCCCGGAGCGGGCCCTCACCGGTCCGGTCGCGCGGGGGGACGACGCGACCGTGGCCGCACAGCGGGAGGCGGTGGCCACCTCATCGCCCCACCTGCTCGGACTGTTCGACGAGCTCGTCGAGCGGACCCGCGAGCTGGCCTCGAGGGGGGTGCCGGCGTGAGGACGGTCCGCACGGTCGCGGAGCTGCGCGAGGCGCTCGGACCTGGGCGGCGCGCCGGAAGGAGCATCGGACTCGTTCCCACGATGGGCGCCTTCCACGAGGGGCACCTGTCGCTCATCCGCCGCGCAAGGCGGGCCTGCGAGGTGCTCGTGGTCTCGCTGTTCGTCAACCCCGCCCAGTTCGGACCAGGAGAGGACCTCGACCGCTATCCCCGCGACGAGTCCCGCGACGCCGAGCTCGCCGAACGGGAGGGCGCTGACCTCCTGTTCGCTCCCTCGGTCGAAGAGGTGTACCCCGAGGACTTCGCCACGACGGTCACCGTGGCGGGCCTCACCGAGGTCCTCGACGGGGCGCCCCGGGCGCGCGGTCCCGGGCACTTCGCCGGGGTCACCACGGTGGTCACGAAGCTCTTCAACGCGGTCCAGCCGGACATGGCCTTCTTCGGCCAGAAGGACGCCCAGCAGGCGCTCGTCATCCGCCGGCTGGTGCGGGACCTCGACATGCCGATACGGATCGAGATCTGCCCCATCGTGCGCGACCCCGACGGGCTCGCCCTCTCCTCGCGGAACGCCTACCTGAGCGCCGAGGAGCGCGAGCGGGCGCTGGCGCTGAGCCGCGCGCTGCGGGCCGCCGAGGAGCGCGTGGCGCTCGGCGAGCGCGACGCGGCCACCGTGCTCGACGCCGCGCGGGGTGAGCTCGATGCCGCCGGTTTGGCCCCCGAGTACCTCGAGCTTCGCTCCGCGGAGGACCTTTCCCCAGTGGAGCGGGTCAACGGCTCCACGCTGCTCGCCGTGGCCGCCCGGGTGGGGCGGGCGCGGCTCATCGACAACACCATCCTGGGAGGTTCATGAGCTCGCACGCCCCTCCAGCCAAGGGCCGGCCGATGACGCTCGCCAAGCTGGCCGAGAAGAAGGCGCTCGGCGAGCCGATCGTGATGGTCACCGCCTACGACTACCCGAGCGCCCAGGTGGCCGAGGCGGCCGGCGTGGACGTCGTCCTCGTAGGCGACTCGGCGGCCATGACCGTGCTCGGCTACCCCAGCACCGTGCCCGTGTCGCTCGAGGAGATGCTCGTGCTGGCCGCCGCCGCCCGCCGCGGGCTCAGCACGCCGCTGCTCGTGGGGGACCTTCCGTTCGGAACCTACGAGGTGTCGGACGAGCAGGCCGTCGCGACCGCCCAGCGCTTCGTAAAGGAGGCGGGCTGCGACGCCGTGAAGCTCGAGCGCGGCGGCACCTCCGCCGACCGCGCCAGGGCGATCGTGGAGGCGGGGATCCCGGTGATGGGCCACGTCGGCCTGACGCCCCAGACCGCCACCGCCCTCGGTGGGTATCGCTCCCAGGGCCGCACGGCGGAGCGGGCGCTCGAGGTGAACCGCGCCGCGCGCGAGCTCCAGCGGGCGGGCTGCTTCGCGATCGTCTTCGAGGCGATCCCGAGCGAGCTGACCGAGGCGCTCATGCCGCACATCGAGGTTCCGGTGATCGGAATCGGCGCCGGCCCAGCCACCGACGGCCAGGTGCTCGTCTTCCACGACCTGCTCGGCATCTACGACGGCCACGCGGCGCGCTTCGTGAAGCGCTACGCGCGGATCCGCGACGAGATGGTGGGTGGCCTCGAGGCGTTCGCCCGCGAGGTGCGAGAGCGCCGCTACCCGAAGCCCGAGCACGGCTACACGATGGCCCCCGACGAGGTGGAGCGCCTCCACGGGCTGCTCCACCAAGAGGGTGAGGCCTTCACGGGCGGCCCCAGTTTGTGAGAGCACGTAGGGGCGCGCCGCAGCGCCCATGGCGAGGACGCCAGTCGTCGCCGCGCCGGCAGTCCGGTCGGCAAGGCCAGGTACCGTTGCCCACCAGGATGGAGCGCCGCCCCCCCGTCGACATGGAGGAGTTTCGCCGCTGGCGTGGCGAGGCGGATCGCGCCCTCGCAAGCGCTCGCCTGCTGGCGCGCGAGTCGCTCCACAACTGGGCATGCTTCAGCGCCGAGCAGGGATCCCAGCTGGCAGTCAAGGCGCTGCTTCACGGCCTCGGACGAGGCCCCTGGGGTCATGATCTCGACCACCTGGGCAGCATGCTCTCGACGGCGGGCGTAGACGTCCCGGAGGCGATCGCCGACGCGATGCGCCGCCTAACCCGTCACTACATCCCGGCCCGCTACCCGGACGCCCACCCCGGCGGCCAGCCCGGGCACCACTACGGCGCGAGCGATTCCGAGCAGGCGATCGGGGACGCCGAAGCCATAATCGAGTTCGTGGATCTGATCTGGAGCGAGGTCGGTGGCGATCAAGGCGATTGAGGAGCGGGAGGCGGAGCGAGACCGCCTAATCGAGCTGGCCACTCGATACGTGGATGGGCTTGCCCGTCGCCTCGACGTCCGCGCCGCCGCGATCGCGGGCTCCGTTGCGCGCGGTGATTTCAACCTCTGGAGCGACGTCGACGTGGTGTTGATCGCCGCGGGTCTTCCCGCACGGGCGCCCGACCGGGCGGCTCTGCTCCTCGAGGATGCCCCACCGCGTGTTCAGCCGATCGGTTACTCACCAGAGGAGTTCGAGCGGGAGCTGTTGAAGGGCAACCGCCTCGTGCGTGAGGCGACCGAGCGAGGCGTCGTGCTCCGTGGCGGCAAGCTCATTGGGCACTCGAGGTAGCGAGGTGCCGGTTCACAGCGGGCAGCTCCGATTCTCCACCCGGGGCGACGGGGACGTGATCGACCTGACCGACGGCGTCTTGGAGATCGTGCGATCGTCCGGAGTGGAGCAGGGAGTCGTCTCCGTATTCGTCCCGGGCTCGACCGCGGCCGTCACGGCCATGGAGCACGAGCCGGGCGGCGTCCACGACCTGCGGGCCAGCCTCGACCGGCTCGTGCCGCCCGACGGCGACTACGAGCACAACCGGCTGAACCGCGACACGAACTCCCATGCCCACATCCGGGCGGCGATCGTGGGCCCCTCCGAGACGATCCCCCTCCGGGACGGCAGCCTCGGCACGGGCACCTGGCAGCAGGTCGTGCTCGTGGACTTCGACGACCGCCCGCGTGAGCGGACCGTAGTGGTGCACGTGCTGTCGTAGGGCAACTTCCGCCCGCCGCGCGGGTTAGCCTTGCGCACCCACATTCCGACAGAGAGGTACGCAAGTGCGACGCGTCCGCAGGCCCTCACCCGCTCTCATCCTCTCCGGCATCGCGCTGTTCTTCGCGCTCGGCGGGGTGTCCTATGGGCTCGCCACGGGCTCGATCAACAGCCGCGAGATCAAGAACAACAGCGTGCGGAGCAAGGACGTGCGAAACAACTCTCTCCGCAGTCGCGACGTGCACAACAATTCCCTGACCGGACGGGACATCAGCGAGGTGACGCTCGGAGCGGTGCCGCATGCCGGGGTGGCGGACTCGGTGGACGGTCGTAACTTCGCCGCGATCAACTACCGGGCCCCGGCCGGCTCCCCCACCACCACGATCCTGGGCTTCGCCGGCCTGCAGATCAACGCGACCTGCGCGGGCAACGGCGACCTGAACGCGTCCGCCACCACGACCGTCAACAACGCGATGGTCCATGTCGGCACGCTACATCCCGGCACGGGGAGCTACGCCTCCGACAACAACCTGGACATAGGCCAGCGGGTCGACCTGCTCGGAAGCAACGACAGGAACGTGGAGGGAACGCTCACGTACACCGGCCCGACCGGGGCGATCGTGACCGCGACCTACCTCGCGCAGGAGCTGACGGACGGCCTTCAGTCCGCGAACGACTGCTTCGTCATCGGCCAGGTCGTGGGCTGAGCGGGGCCCCGGGGTCGTGGGCTGAGCCGGGCCCCCACCTCAGCTCGGCTCCGTGAACGACGGCCCCTCCGAAGGGTCGGCGACCCAGTCCGCTGATTCGCTGCCCCAGTCAGGGCCTAATTCCCCATCAGGGGTGGGTTGACATGTCCCCAGAACCGGGAGAGGGGTGGGCAAGTGGACTCGCCGGGGACGCGGTCCCCGCCAACCCCAAGGGGGTTTTTTTATGCACCGGTTTGCCCGTTTGCGGCCTACGCCCGCGATGGCGGTCGCGCTAGCCGCTCTCTTCGTTGCTCTGGGAGGCGTTAGCTACGCCGCCGCCACGATCGGCAGCGGCGACATCATCAACAACAGCATCAAGAGCAAGGACGTGAAGAACCGAACCATCCGCGGCAAAGACGTCAAGAAGAATGGCCTCGGCGGCAGCGTGATCAAGGAGTCCAGCCTCGGCCAGGTACCGAGCGCTCTGACCGCGGACAGCGCTCCTCCGAGTGGACCGGCCGGCGGCGACCTAACGGGGAACTATCCGAACCCCCTGATCGGCGCAGACAAGGTCGATTCGGGCAAGGTCGCGCCGGATTCGCTGACGGCGGACGACCTGGCACCGGACTCGGTCGGCTCGAGCGAGATCGCAGCCGCAGGGGTCAAGGCGGACGAGCTCGGCCCGAGCCAGCTGGCGGTGAGCGCGAACGTTGCCATCGCCGCCAACGGGACCGCGGTTGCTGCCGTAGCGTGCCCGGCCGGCACGCAGGTTCTCAGCGGCGGTGGCACAACCTCCAACTTCGGCGTTCACCTGGTGACGTCGTTCCAGGCCGGCAATGGTTGGATAGTCGCCTATCAGAACACAACCGCGACAGCCAGGACCATCACCGCGATCGCGACCTGTCTCTCGGGGTAGCCGACGCGTGAGGTCGCGGCGGCAAAGCAGCATCGGCGGGGCACGTACGGCCCCGCCGATCGTCGCGCGCCGGGCGGCGATTGCCGTGGCGATCGGCGGCCTCGTCGCGGCCGGCTGCGGCAGCGACGAGATCCGGACCACGCATCAAGCGAAGACCAACGGAAGCGTCGCGGCACAGGCCGACGGACGTGGCTCGGTGCGGCACCACGGAGGCAAAACGCCATCGCGTGAGGCGAATGCCGGTGCGCGAGAGAAGGGGACGGCTGATCGGTCCTCCGATTCCATCTCCGACTTGAGCGCCTCCGGCGTGAGTCCCTCGGGACGAAACAGTGAGCCGGAAGGCCCGCCGCTGCCTGCGGGAGCGCAAATGACGGGGTCCGATGTCAAGGTCCGCAGCAAAGGGACGAACCTTCCGCCGAGGCCGCACAAATCTCAGGTGAAATCGATCGAGGTCGACTCCGGAAGTCGGGCTGCGCCTTCGCGGCCGCGCGCGGGCGGATCCGGCGGGTAGCCCGACGCACAGGTTAGCCGGGGTAGTCGACCTTCCGCAGCACTGCCGCCGGGGCGCCCGCCGCCAGGGAGAAGGGGGGCAGATCCCGAGTGACCACGCTGTTCGCACCGATCACGCAGCGCTCGCCGACCGTGACGCCACTAGTGATAACCACGTTTGCGCCGCACCAGACGTTGTCGCCTAGGCGCGTCGGTCCCCTGCTGGTGAACCCTTGCCAGGGGACGGGCCGATCCGGGTCGTCGAAGCGATGGCTCGCGTCGCTTACGAAGCAGCCGTTCGCGAGCATGCAGTGGTCGCCGATCTCGACCAGCTCGGCCGCGGCGACCATTACGCCGAGGTTGAGGAAACTGCCGCTCCCGACACGAATGCGGGCGGGGGCCGGCCCCGTGAGCCAGACGTTGGGCTCCAGCAATGCGTGACGACCCACCTCGAGCCTGCCCTGAGCGAACATCTCGAGCAGGTTGCCGTGCACTGGCCAGCGCACGAAGGCGCCCCGGCGCATGAACTCGCGGTGGATCCTGAGCCGGTTCCATGGCAGCGAGTTGCGCTCGTACCAGCGCCACTTCTGCGCGTAGAGCTTGGCGTCACGCCAGATCTCATCCATCGGGACAGCCTCCCAGAGCCCGGCCCCGGTAGCGTCGAGCCGATGGAGCGGCTCGCCGTGCTGTACGACGGGGACTGCGGCTTCTGCCGTGCCTCGATGGCCCTGATCCTCGCGTGGGACCGACGCCGGCGGCTGCGGCCCGTCGCCCTGCAGGACGCCGAGGCGGATCGGCTTCTGCAAGGCATGCCCGACGAGGAGCGGATGGCTTCGTGGCACCTCGTCGGGGCCGATGGCCGGGTCGCCTCCGCGGGCGCGGCGCTGGCGCCGATGCTGCGCGAGCTGCGGGGCGGCGGTCCGCTGGCGTGGCTCACCGTCCGCTTCCAAGGCCCCACGGCGCGGGCCTACCGTTGGACGGCGGACAACCGGAGCTGGCTCGGCCAGATGGTCCCCGGCGGGGTCAAGCGTCGTGCCGACCGGGTCATCCTCTCGCGTCGCTGAAGCGTCGGGGCGGGCTCAAGCGTCGGGGCGGGCTCAAGCGTCGTGCCGACCGGGTCATCCTCTCGCGTCGCTG
>Ga0126312_10000011_pt1 | contig 70114 bp, 68 predicted proteins | sample Plot104A_FD_92537 | JGI IMG/M metagenome (GOLD analysis project Ga0126312, IMG submission 92537) | Serpentine soil microbial communities from UC McLaughlin Reserve, CA, USA - Plot104A | ecosystem: Environmental > Terrestrial > Soil > Grasslands | place: USA: UC McLaughlin Reserve, Lake County... | reverse complement strand
GTTCGAGTGATGATGTCTAGGCTGCTCGATAGGCTGCTTTGAAGGGTGGATCAGCTCCCAGTCGTCGGTGTTAGTCGGAGAACTGGCCGCTGACTAGGTCAAGCAGAGAGCCGCCTCGGGGAATCGAACCCCGGACCTACGCATTACGAGTGCGTTGCTCTGCCGGCTGAGCTAAGGCGGCGGGTGCACAGGAGCCCTCCTCAGGCGCGCTGCACGGTCGCCAACTATATCGACGTTCGTTAACTAAACCCGGACCTGAGTTGTGGTCTTCGACAGGTGCATCCGGCTCAACTGACTGAGCTAGTGCACACCTCAGCAGGTTGTGTTGTTGCGCGGCACTGCGTTATTGATCAAGTAAGCCCGAACGATCTTACGGATGCACGGGCTCTGGCCATAGGCGAGATGCCCAAAGCCGCGTAGCTTGATCAGGACACCGGAGTCGAGTTGCTTGGCCATGCCGACGGCATACTCGATCGGGGTGGCCGGGTCTCCGGTAGTGCCAATCACCAAGATCGGGCCAGCCCCGCGCGCCCCGATCTTGGGCTCCTTCGGCGCCGGAGGAACCGGCCACAGCGGGCAGAGGAGGTCTGAACCCCAAAACTTTCCGAGGACAGGTGCGCTCTTGCTGTCGACCGCATCCTCCTTGAGCTCCTTGCTGACACTGACATTCTGTGAATCGAGGCAGCGGATCGCGGCATTCGCGGAGATGTCCTGCTCATAACGGCCATCCTCGGACCGGCCAAGATAGGTGTCAGAGAGCCGGAGCAGGATGCTGCCGTCGCCTTTCTGGATGGCTGCCCCAACCGCTTGGCGCAAGACGTCCCAGGCCTTCTCCTGCCCGTACAAGGGAAAGATCACACCAGTCGTGGCCAGCGATTGGGTGAGCTCGCGATCCCCCACCTTGATCGGCTGGCTGTCCAGTCGGGTGAGCAGGTCAGTTACTGCGCGGAGCACCTGCTGCCGGCTGTTGCCCAGTGAGCACTTTTGCTGGGCGCACCAGCTGGCAAAGTTACCTATGGCCCGTTCGAACCCGTCCAGCTGGCTGACCGGGCTATCGGTGATGTCGACAGCTCCGTCGAGCACGACGTGGCCGACCCGCTTCGGATACAGGTGCGCATACAACGAGCCAATCTTCGTACCGTACGAGAAGCCCAAGTAGTTGATCTTGCTGTCGCCGACCAAGCCGCGCAACAGATCAAGATCACGTACGGTCTCCGCCGTCGACACGTGCTGAAGCAGAGAGCCGGACCCGTTTAGGCAGACCATGCCGAACGTGCGGTCTTGCGAAATCTGAATTCCTAATTCCTCGTTGTTGTCCGGCGAAGCGTCGGTAGCCAGATAGCGATCGAAGTCCTTTCCTTCGGAGAAGCACTGGACCGGTGTGGAATCGTCTGTACCACGCGGATCCCAGCCCACCAGGTCATACTGCTCCAGACCAGCGCCGTCGAAGCTCGACACGAGATCAATTCCCGAGGCCCCTGGCCCTCCAGGATTGAGAAACAGCGAGCCGAGCCGGGGCTCTGCGGTGGCCTTATGCCTCGCCAGGGACAAGGTCATCGCCTGGCCATTCGGGTCGGCGTAGTTGAGCGGTACCAAAACCTTCGCGCACTCGAGCCCGTTCGAGCACGCCTGCCACTCCAGCTTCTGTGCCCCATACCGACTGAGGCCTTGACCTGGTGGAGGCTCTTTGTAACCGAATGGCTTGACGGAAGGTATCGGCTGGGTCGGACGGCCGTCCGACGGGATCAACGGGGTAGCCGAGATTGATGATCCCGGTGATTGGCTGCCTGCCACTGGCGGGGTGGAAGCGGGACCTTGTCCTGGGTCGCGCGCCGAGCAGGCGCCCAGCAGCAGCACGGCGCAAACTCCCGCCACCGCAGTCAGCCGGGCCCTGCTGGGCATGATCAGTTACGGCGACGACGCCGCAGTTTGGGAGCAGGCTCCTCGGATACCTGAGGCCGGGATTCGTACGCGTGTCGCGAGCCGCAGACGCTTGCGCGCGAGCAACTGGTGATCGCACCCGATCCGGCCATGCGGACGACAACGGAGTCCGCCGGCACCTGGTGCGCGACGACCGTGCCCTCGCCTTCATCCGTCGTCACCGTCTGCCCTACTGCTGGCACTTGCCGGGCGAACTCGGCGTACAGCGGGTGCTCATACTTGATGCAGCACAGCAGGCGGCCACAAGCACCGGAAATCTTCAATGGATTTGGCGGCAGATCTTGCAGCTTGGCCATTCTGAGGCTGACCGGCTCGAAGTCTTTCAGAAAAGTGGCGCAGCACAGGTCGCGGCCACAGTTGCCGAGCCCGCCGGTGAGCCGGGCCGCATCACGTGAGCCGATCTGTCGTAGGTCGATCCGAGCTCTCAGGCTGCGCGCCAGCTCGCCAACCAGGGCACGGAAGTCGACGCGCTGCGGCGCGCTGAAGTAGATCACGACGAGCTGGTCGAAGTCCTCGCCAGCGTCGAGGTAGTCCACCGCGACCACTTTCATCGGCAGGTCGTTCTTCTTGATCAACTTCTTGGCGACGAGTTTCGCTTCTGCCCGCCGGCGACGATTCGCTGCATCGCGGTCAAGCTCAGCCTGGCCGGCCTTACCAGCGCATACCGGCAGCTCGGCGTAACCAGAATCGTCCTCAACCCATTCCGGTGCCCAAACGCATTCGGCTACCTCTGGTGTCGAATCCGTCGGGACCAGGACCTTGTCCCCAACCGCGTAGGTCTCGTCGCCCGGATCGAGATAGTAGAGCCGCCCATATCGCTCGAACGACACCGCCATCACCCGCGCCATGGCCTAAGCGTAGTGCCGGCGACGTCCGTGGGATGCGAGCCAAGAATTCAGCCGCAGCGAGCGCGACGCGCTAGGGGACAGCTCAGCAAGCCGGAAGCCCGGCAGATGCGGGTCTGCCGGGCCTCCACGGGTGGACTTCTGGGGGGCAGGGGCCCACCCGCGCCACTACGTCTAAAGGATTCCGATGCACCTGTCCGATCGCGGGCAACGTGGTTTCGAGCACATAGGCAGTGCGCGTCGCTACCTTTTTGTGACCCATAGCCAGTCGGTTGGTAACGAACTGGATACGAGCCGGGACAACCGTAGAGGTAGAGCCTGCCAGCGCGCAACTACCGATCTCGGTGCAGCCTCAGGTAGGCAACCCTTACACAAGAAGAAACCCCAGCCTGCCGGCCGGAGTCTGCCTGAAACTATTGGAGGTTGTCGGAGAGAACGCTCGGGGGTTCGTCCCCTCCGGCAACCCAAGAACAGATTACTAAAGGGAGTGGGGGAAATGGAACCCACAAAACTGAAAATCAGGTGAACACTTCCCATATTGACGATCGGGCCAAAAGGACGGCAAAATTACCCCTCCACCAAGCCGATCAACGCCGCCTCCACAGCAAGCAGCGGCGCGACGTTTCCCTCCAGCGCAACCCGGCATGCCAGCAGTGTGTCGATCCGCCGCAGCGTCGCCTCAGGGCTGGATTTCCTTGCCAGGACAGCGATCTGGGGTTCCATGTCTGAATTCACCAATGCCGCGCCGGATCGGGTCTGGATGCTCAGCACGTCACGATAGAAGCCGGTCAGCTCCGTCAGCGCGCGGTCAAGCGCGTCACGTTGGAAGCGCTTCGCGCGTGCCCGTTGTTGATCTTCCAGTTCCTTGATCGCGGCCTGGGCCTGCCGCGGCCTGGCTCCGCGAGTGCCAAAGCCCAAAGCCTCCTCAAGCGCCGACCGTTCGTCGGCATCGGCTGCCGCGGTCGCCGCCGCGGCCTCCTCCGTGCTGGCCCCGACCAGCTCGGCCGCGGCAGCAAGGCACGCGCCGAGGCCGTGCAGCTGTAAGGGAATCTGCAGCACCCGGGTTCGCCGTTTCCGAGCATCCTCGTTCCGGGCCAGCAGCAGCGCGCGGCCAATGTTTCCTTGCGCTACCCGCGCGGCATAACGGGCGAGGGCTGGCTCAACACCGTCCCTGGTCTGCAGCAGCTCGGCAATCGCCGCTTCACTCGGGGTCTGAAGATTGAGCAAGCGGCAGCGCGAGCGAACGGTCGCTACAACATCGTCAGGTGTTGGCGCGCACAGAATCCAGACCGTACGGGAGCCTGGCTCTTCAATGCTCTTCAGTAGCGCGTCTGCACCACGCTCAGTGACCCGATCCGCGTCCTCCACAACGATCACCTGGTAGCGCCCCAGAGTCGGGCTCATAGCGGCTCGGCGCGCCAGCTCGCGTACTTCCTCGACACCAATCGAAAGCTGCTCGGTGCGGACCAGCGTTACGTCTGGATGCGCCCCACTGAGCGCCGAACGGCAGTTCGCACATTGCCCACAGCCGCCGCGTTCGCACTGCAATGCCGCAGCAAAAGCGCGGGCGGCGTTCGAGCGTCCGGAACCCGGGGGCCCGGTGAACAGCCAGGCATGGCTCATGGCGTGCGGCTGGCCGCTTACCGCGCGCCGCAACGTCGCCACCGCGATTTCCTGACCAACCAGCTCAGCCCAGACTCTGGCGGTCTCGGCCGGCGTCGGTCCGCCCTTCGCGGGTTCGATCTGTTTCCTCACCTCCGGCGTCACGTGGCCCCTAGGGATCATGGTGAGACGGTGCCAGGCGCCTCCGACAGTTCGCTCTCCCCCGGCTGGATCGGCACGTCCTTCAACAACGTCTGCAGCCGGTCCAGGACCATTTCCGTGATCACTTCACGCCGCTGCCGAGCGTCGATCACCAGGTACCGGTCGGGGTCACGGGCCGCCAGATCCAGGAAGAAGGCTCGTGCCCTGGCGTGAAAGTCATCACCGGCGGCCTCCACACGGTCGTGCTGCCGCTTCTCGCCGACGGCCAGGGCCGGATCCATGTCGAGTACGACCGTGATGTGCGCTCGGAGGTCGTACGTAGCCCAGCGGGCCATCGATTCCACCTCGGTCAGCTTGAGCACCCGCCCGGCGCCCTGGTAGGCCAGCATCGAGTCGACGTAGCGGTCGCACACCACAACTGCACCCCGTTCCAGCGCTGGCCGGATCACCTCGGCAACGTGTTGCGCCTTGTCAGCGGCGTACAGCAAGGCCTCGGCGCGTGGAGCAAGATCACCCGTCTTGGGGCTCAGCACAATGTCACGGATACGGCGTCCCGCTGCCGTATCGCCGGGCTCGAAGGTGCGAACGAAGTCATAGCCTCTGGCTGCCAACCAGTCGCACAGTCGGCTGGCCTGCGTCGTCTTACCGACCCCGTCACCGCCTTCGAAGACGACGAACACACCCGGGCCCAGGTCCTGGTTGGTGGAGCTCATACCTCTAACTTCCGCGCAGTCTTCGACCAAAGGGCTAGAAACGCCGTCTTGATGCGGCTGACTTCTTCGAGCCTGCGCTCGTACGCTCGGCCGGCCTCAAACGCTTGCTGAACGGTCATCTCCGCCGCTGCTTCCATCTCCTCCTCGGCTTGCAGCTGCAAGTCATGTATCTGGTCGAGTAGCTGCTGCGACTTGGCGAGCCGCCGCTGGATCCGCTCAGTCTCAGCCGCCATGACATGGGTAGAGATGTCGGCCACCCATTGCACCTGGCCAACCGAGCGCCAGGCCTCCTCCCACACTTGGGGCGGCGAATCCGGAGTCAGCCGATCGACAACGCGCCGGATCCTGGTTACCACCGATCCGAGCAGATCGGTGAGCACTTTGCTGGTGTCCAAGATGCTGGTATCGCCGAGCTTCGGCCCTCGGGTGGCGGTGACCAATCGGTCGAGCAAAGCCAGGTAACGCTCGGAATGCAGCCGACCCACCAAGGCCTCTTGAGCCTTAGCGGCCTCGGCGGGATCTGAGCTGCGTGGGTCGAAGTCGAGGGTGATCCAGTCCAGCTCGTCATACAGGTCCTCCACCCAGTCTGTGTCGAGCACGAAGGACAGCCCCTTCAGCTCCATCCGCAGTTGGTCGGCCTGTGTGGAAAGTCGTTCGGCGGCCACGAGATTCCCGCCGCGGATCGCCAGGTCGGCTTCGACGATTTGACGCAGCCGCAAGCCGAGCAGCTGGGAGACGAACATCTCGAACGGAGCATCTGCCTCGAACGGCCGGGGCGCCGGAAAGTCAGTCAGCCCGGTCGCCGGCGCGCCGAGCCGCGTGACGAGCCTCGGGAACTTGGGGACCGACGTCGCGCCTGCCTGGGTGATCGCGCGGTCCAGCCATGCGTCCTGTTGCTCAGTCAGTCCCGGCCCGACCGGCGTCATCATCACCTCCCGATATCGGGCGGTCGTCAGTCCACCACGCCGTACTGTCACCTTGTCATCGCGAAGCAGCGCCAGGGTTACTCCGGCGTCGTCGCGCATGGCGAATTCTCTGCGCTCACAGCGAAGCGCCGCTACCGGGCCGAGCGTCGCCCTCCGGCGCAGCGGGCGGATCAGTTCGGCGAACTCCTCGGGCAGATCAGTGTCGCCCATGGTCTCGATCCGGTCTTTCGGTAGCAACGGATACCAATCAGGGGCGGTGAGGAACCATTCGCCGCGGCCTTCGAGCACTCGGTGAGCCAGCAGCACACCTGACCGAGTAAGCCGGTAGTCGGGGGCGTCGAGCAGTGTGACATCGATCTCGTACGCGGCATTGTGCCCGGCCCGTGCGACCAGATGATGCAGGCCGATGGTCGGGTTGATCAACTTCGGCGCTGCTGCGCTGTAGGGCATGTCGTAGAGCCGCTGGCCAGCCGCCTTGGTCGACCCGTCCCCGCCAGCAGCGGGCAGCGGGGTCTTGGCAGGCGCGACAAGGGTTGACTTGGTGCGGCGTCGCGCCGACCGTCCCTTGCCCGCCTTGCCCTTGTTCACGTGCTAACCCTGCCATGTCAGGCAAGGCGGTAACATCTCCTATCCAGCCCTTGCATCCATTGCCACCTTGGCCGCCGGCGTATTCGCTGCAGTTGATCTTGCAACGGAAGATGTCTTTCTAGTGCTATTCGGCTTCCGGGCCGCCCTCTTCGCCGCAGCCTTTCTAGCCGTGCCCTTCGGCGCCGGCCCCTTCGCCCGCTTGTCGGCCAGCAGCTCAGCGGCACGATCCGCTGTGATCGTCTCCAGATCGTCCTGGCGGCGCAAGGTCGCGTTGGTTTCGCCGTCGGTGACGTAAGCGCCGAACCGGCCCTCCTTGATGATCATGGGACGGCCAGAGGCCGGGTCCTTGCCCAGCTCCTTGAGCGGCGGCCGGGCGGTGGCACGGGCCCGCTGCTTCGGCTGGGCATAGAGCGCCTTCGCCTCGTCGAGTGTGATCGTGAAGATCTGGTCCTGGTCGGCCAGCGACCGCGAATCACTGCCCTTTCTCAAGTACGGCCCATAGCGGCCGTTCTGCGCGGTGATCTCGTTGCCGTCATCATCAACTCCGACGACCCGCGGCAAGCTCATCAATCGCAGCGCATCCTCAAGGCTGACCGAGTCGATGGTCATGGACGAAAACAAGGACGCGGTACGCGGCTTGGCGCTCCTGGGCGCGTCGTCGGGGAGCACCTCGGTGACGTACGGGCCGAACCGGCCGTTCTTTGCGATGACTGTGTTGCGCGTCTCCGGGTCGGCTCCAAGGATGCGCTCTTCACCTACCGGTTGGGCGAGCAGCTGTCTGGCAAGGTCAACTGTCAGTTCGTCCGGCGGCAGGTCCTCGGGGACATTTGCTCGCCGACCCTCTTCATCCTCCAGGTACGTGCCATAGCGGCCGACTCGGATGACAAGACCAGAATTCGGACCACCGATCGGGAACGTGGACAGCTTCCGGGCATCGATTTCGCCGAGCTCGGAGACCAGCCGTTGCAGGCCTTCACGGTCGTCTCCGCCGAAGTAGAACTCGGTCAGGACGTGCAGCCGTTCGGCGTGACCGTCGGCAATCTGGTCGAGCACTTCCTCCATTTCCGCGGTGAACGCGTAGTCCACCAGCTTCGGGAAATGCTCCTCAAGCAGCCGCGTCACCGCGAATGCCAGCCAAGTCGGGATCAGGGCCGACCCCTTCTTAAACACGTAGTCCCGGGCGGTGATGGTCCGGATGATCGACGCATAGGTGGATGGGCGGCCGATCTCCAGCTCCTCAAGCTTGGCAACCAGCGACGGCTCGGTGTAGCGACCGGGAGGCCTGGTCTCATGTCCGGAGGCGGTCACCGAATCGGGCCGCAGCGGCTGACCGGTCGCCACGCGAGGCAGTCTGGTCTGGGCGTCGTCGGACTGGCCCTCGTCGGCATCGTCGAGCGCTTCCACATAGGCCTTGAGGAAGCCGTAGAACGTGATCGTCCGGCCGGACGCAACAAAGGTGCACTGTTCGCCCTGCGAGGGGCTCGCGATGATCTTGACGGAGATGGTCTGACCCTCGGCGTCTTTCATCTGCGAAGCGATGGTGCGCATCCAGATCAGTTCATACAACCGTAATTGATCGCCGGTCAGGCTCGTCTGGGCCGGTGTTGGAAAGACCTCCCCGGCCGGTCGGATCGCCTCGTGGGCCTCTTGAGCGTTCTTGACCTTGCTGGAATAGATCCGCGGCTTGTCGGGCAGGTAATCCGGGCCGAACAACTGTCGCACTTGATTGCGGGCTGCAGCGATGGCGCTGTTCGACAATGTCACCGAGTCGGTGCGCATATAGGTGATGAAACCGGCCTCGTACAGATCTTGAGCCACAGACATGGTGCGCTGCGTGGAGAAGCCCAGCTTGCGACCTGCCTCCTGCTGCAACGTCGTCGTCCGGAACGGGGCGTACGGCCGCCTTGTGTAGGGCCTGGAGTCGATCGAGGAGACCTCGAACGAGGCGTTCCGCAGGGACTCGGCAAGGGCCTCAGCCTGAGGCTGATCGAGATGGACGAGCTGTCCCGGGCCCCTGTCGATCAGCTGCCCCCGGCTGTCGAAGTCCCGGCCGGTAGCCACTCGTCGTGCCCCGATCTGGCTGAGCCGAGCTGGGAACGTCGGTGGCTCCGCTTTGGATCCGGCGTCGAGAAATGCATCGAGGTCCCAATAGGAGGCGCCGCGGAAAGCCATCCGCTCACGCTCCCGATCGACCACCAGCCGGGTTGCGACGGACTGTACGCGCCCCGCCGACAGTCGTGGCATGACCTTTTTCCACAGCACCGGCGAGACCTCATAGCCGTAAAGGCGGTCAAGGATCCGGCGAGTCTCCTGGGCGTCGACGAGGTCCTCGTCGAGGTCCCGCGGGTGGGCTACCGCCTCCGAAATGGCATGCGGGGTGATCTCGTGGAAGACCATCCGTTTCGCTGGGACCTTTGGCTTCAGCTCCTGAAGCAGGTGCCAGGCGATCGCTTCGCCTTCCCGATCACCATCGGTTGCCAGCAGCAGCTCGTCGGCGACGGACAGCGCATCCTTCAACGATCGCAGGGTGGACTTCTTCTCGGGATTGACGACGTAGAGCGGCGCGAACCCGTTCTCCACATCAACCCCGGTCCGGGCCCACTTCTCTCCCTTGTACTTCGCCGGCACCCCTGCCGCACCGGTCGGTAGGTCGCGGACGTGCCCGAGGCTGGAGGCGACGACGAAATCGTCGCCTAAGAAACTCGCGATCTTGTTCGCCTTGGTGGGCGACTCGACGATCACGAGTTTCTTGCCCGCCTTCACTGCCACTGAACTTCCTGTCTCCTGCTTCTTCTGCTCTGGACCACCAACGCCTGGAACCCCGTTCGGATTCCATCGCACGCCGCGCGTCGGCGCGCATACTCTATGTGCCGCCCCTACCCGAACCGCGAATCTCGAGGATTTCGAAACGACAACGGCGCGGCCGTGTTAGAGCAGAAAGCCGTCCCGCACGCACTGCCGAATGGTCGGCAGAATGGCGTCTGAAAGGGCATCGACGTTCAACCCAAGGATGCCGGCCACTGTGGCGATGATCGTCCTCAGGTCAAGATCGCCATCGCACGCGCCGAGAATCGCCGCCAATGCGGTGTCCGCTTGCAGCGCCCGGCGAAACCCGTGCCGCTGCCGGAAGACGATGGAGGCCGGATGGGCCGCGCCCGGTGTTCCTTGGGTTTCTTCGATCACATCGGGCTCAAGGCGCCAAGGGTGGGCGAGCAGCTCCGAATCTGGGCTTCGCCCAAGATCGATCACGGACAAGCCGTGCGAGAAGGCAGCCCCGATCGGCTGCTCGACAGGATAGGGCCAGTCCTCGATCCGGATCTCGGGATCGGCGCGCTCATTCCGCTGGAGGACAATCCATCCCATGCCGACGGCGTGGATCCCGATCTGCTCGAAGTAGTCGAGCCACTCGTGATGGCGCTGGACATAGCCTGGTGAACCAGCCAGGCCGGCGTCGGCAAGCCAGAGCTCAATGTATTCACTCGGATCCAGAGTCTCCCGCTGCACCAGGTGGGCGTCGCAGCCGGTTTCCGCTGTCCAGGTTTGAAGCCGCTCCTGCCACCCGGTGTTGTTGACATGCGCCCAGTTGGCCAGCGCCTGCAGGACGCCGCCAGGGGCCAGCCGAGCTGCGCCGCTTTGTACCACATCACGCACGAGACCATCACCGAGTCGGTCGGCCTCGCGATAGGTCAGTCGCTCCGCTTCAGTTTGCGGAGGCGTTATCACATACGGCGGGTTGCTGACGATCAGGTCGAAGGTTTCACCCGCGACCGGCGAGAACAGATCGCCGAGCCGCAGGTCCACCTCGATCGAGTTGATCTTCGCGGTCAGTGCCGCCAGATGAAGGGCTCGCGGATTGAGATCGGTGGCTATCACGGTGTCCGCGTGCGGTGCCAGATGCAGGGTCTGCACGCCGCAACCGGTACCAAGATCAAGAGCCCGGCCGATCGGCCGTCGAATGGTGAGCTGTGCAAGCGCCGTGGAGGCGGAGGACGCACCGAGCACGAAGTCTGGCCGCATCGGGGTGATCCTGGTGTCCAGGTGGGGCGAGAGGTCTGAAACGAGCCAACCGCTGGCACCATCATCACTGGCGTACGGGCGGATCTCGAGCGCCGCTGCGACCTCGCCGGCCGACTGGCGCAGGATCCCAGCTGCGATCAGCGGGTCGACCAGGCCAGGCAGCACCCGGTCAAACGCCGGCCGAGGCACGGGTTGCTGCAGAACCCATACCGAGGTCAGCAGGGCGAGGGGATCACTGCGACCGGCCAGCGCCCGGACAGCCGGTACGGTGCTGTTCCGGCCGAGCGCCCGGTGTGCCTCCTGCCCGACCAGCTGGACCACCGTGTCGACGGTGTAGTCGTGGTCGGCGAACTTCGACGCCAGCCTTTCGCAATTGAGGTCGCTCAGCACCCAGCCATGGTGCCAGCACCGCGATCGGGCGCCTTTTAGACGCATAGCGCCCGGCCTTAGCACCGCCTGAGCCTGGTGCCGCCCGGTACGCTCACGGATATGTCGGTCACCTTGCTGGACAGGAGCCGAGCCGGTCTGGCGAAGGCGGTGCGCGACCGGATCGCCGGATCGGACTTCGAGGCCATACACGCCCGAATCTGGTACACGCCGGGCCAGCGCTGGTTCACCGAGAACGACGCGATTTGGCGTGTGCATGCCGACACCTCGATGTTCATCGGCGGAATTCGGGCGCTGTTGCTCCAGTCGCTGCATCCGGTTGCGATGTTCGCCGTCAGCGAGCACTCCGGATTCCGGACCGATCCGTGGGGCAGGCTGCAGCGGACCAGCGCATTCCTCGCCACAACGACGTACGGCTCGACAGCGGACGCCGAACGAAGCATTGACATCGTGCGTGCGATCCACAAGCGAGTGACGGGCGTGACCAGCGAGGGCGTGCCATATCGGGCGGATGACCCGAGACTGCTTGGTTGGATCCACATTGCCGAAGTCGACAGCTTCCTCACCAGCTATCAGACCTTCGGGGCAACCAAGCTTGAACCCCTCGAGGCCGACGAGTATGTGCGGCAATCGGGCTTCATCTCTGCGAAGTTGGGCGTTGTCGATCCGCCGCAAACGGTGGCCCAGCTACAGGAGTGGCTGGAGGGCTACCGTCCCGAGCTTTCCATCTCAGGACCTGCCCGGGAGGCGGCGGACATGCTGCTCAAGGATCCGCCGTTGAGCCGACCGGGTCGGCTCGGCTACGGCGTTCTCGCGGCCGGCGCGATCTCGATCCTCCCGGCCTGGGCGCGCGCCGAGCTATCCCTGCCAACCCTGCCAGTGGTTGATCGCCTGGTCGCGCGGCCACTGGCCCGATCTGCCCTGACCACGCTTCGCTGGGCTTTGACCGGCGACAATGCAGCGTGAGCCGAGTCCAGGCGGAGAATCGTCTCTCGGCGAAGGCTGGGATTAGCCCATAGGGGGTCGCCAGCCAAGTGCCGGAGCCGGCTGGGGGTCCTGGAACAGCTGGGGCGATGGATGCCTGGGCTGATAGAACTGCTGGACCTGCTGCCGCTTCGCCTGCCATAAGATCAACGCCAGCGCAGAGCCATGCATGATCAGCGCAAAAATGAAGACCGCCGGAGTCGCAGTCTTGGTCTGGGTGATAAAGGACTCCTGCCAGCCGCCGAACAAGATCACGACCGTGAAGGCAGTGACGTTGTGGACGGTGTGCATTGCGATACCGGCCTCCAAACCGCCGGTCCGCCAGGCGGCGATCCCCGAGGCGACGGCAAGGCAGCCAAGGCTGCCGATGATCCAGGGGTCCGGGCTGCCGTGCGCAGCCGCAAAGACGGCAATCGAAACAGCGATGGAGACGACCAGTCCAACCGTCGGCCGGGCAAACCAGGAACCGACGTTCTGCAGGATCCAGCCACGGAAGAAGTACTCCTCAGCAGCGGCCTGGAACGGTGTGAACACCAAAACCATGATCAACAGCAGCAGCCAGTCGTCCGGTTTGGCGCCCTGCGGAGCTTCCACGAACACCCAGATGCCGAGGTAGATCAGCCAGATGGGCAGCACCGTCAGCATGCATCGAAACAGCCAGCGCCAGCGGATCCCACCGGCCACAGATGACAGGTACCGCGGCCTGATCTGATGGCCTATCCAGATCGACAGGCCGGCGGCTGGGATCAACGAGATCAGCGACAGGTTGACATAGAGAAAGGCAACCGGGCCGATGTTGTTAACGTTGGCAATGGAGGTCAGGCTCCACGTCAGCGGGTTGGCCACCTGTGCGATGACACCGATGATCAGCACCGGGATCAGAGCCGCGAACATGATCGGCAGCGCGATCGCTACCGCGACCAGCAGCGAGAGCAGCGGTGACCACCAGCGATGGAGCGGGCCGCGCAGCATCTGCTGGTAGGGCCGCGGCTCCAACGGCATCGCGCTCGGCCGAGCCGTTGACCACTGCTGCTGCACGGGAAGCTGATAGTGATTCGTCATCGCCCAACCAGTGTGCCACCCATCGGGTTCGGCTCCGGTGATCCGCTCGACCACGCACGACCACCGGCGCTCGCGGCCGGAATGGGCTAACGGCGCTCGGGAATCTGGTCAGGCTCGGGTTCTGGCTCAGAGTTGGGTGCCACCGGCTCCGCCATTGCCGATGGACGCCCGGGCAACCCAGGAGGCGTCTCAGGCTCACTCGCGACGACCGGCGCTTCCACGTCGCTGGCGATTGTCACGTGACGGCGGGTGCTGATCGTTACAGCGACGACGATGACGCCGAATGCGACTCCGGCGATGAGGAACCGTAGCGGCGTCGGCGTTGTGGAGAGTGGCGACATCGCGACCACCGCCGGCGCGATCAGCAGCGAGACCAGGTTCATCACCTTGATCAACGGGTTGATCGCAGGTCCAGCGGTGTCCTTGAACGGATCTCCGACCGTGTCACCGATCACAGTTGCAGCATGTGCATCGGACCCCTTGCCGCCGTGGTGACCATCCTCGACCAGCTTCTTGGCGTTGTCCCAGGCCCCACCGGAGTTGGCCAGGAAGACGGCCATGAGCGTGCCGGCTGCGATGGCACCTGCGAGATATCCGGCCAGCGCCGAAGCGCCCAGGCCGAAGCCGACGGCAATCGGAGCGCTCAAGGCGAGCAGACCAGGGGTGGCCAACTCCCGAAGGGAGTCCTTGGTGCAAATATCGACGACCCGGCCGTACTGAGGCTTGCCGGTACCCTCCATGATCCCGGGAATCTCCCGGAACTGCCGGCGTACCTCGAAGACCACGGCGCCGGCAGCACGGCCGACGGCGTTGATGGCCAGTCCGGAAAACAGAAACACAACCCCAGCGCCGAGGATCAGGCCGACCAGGGTCTGCGGGGCAAAGACAACAGCCTGTTCGACGAATCGGCCGTAGTTATCGGCGAGGACGCTCCGGATGGAGTCGGTGTAGGAACCGAACAGGGCGGTTGCGGCCAGCACAGCGGTGGCGATCGCGATGCCCTTGGTGATCGCCTTGGTTGTATTGCCCACCGCGTCCAGCTCAGTCAGGATCTGGGCACCATCGCCGTGCACGTCGCCGGACATCTCGGCGATTCCCTGCGCGTTGTCGGATACCGGTCCGAAGGTGTCCATGGCAACGATCACGCCGACCGTGGTTAGCAACCCGCAACCCGCAAGAGCGATCGCAAACAATGCGATCACTCCGGAGCCCCCCAGCAGGTACGCACCGAAGACGGCTGCCGCGATGACGGCAGCGGTGTAGACGGCGGACTCGAGACCGACCGAGATGCCTGACAGCACGACCGTCGCTGGGCCGGTGAGCGAGGTGTTGCCAATATCGCGTACCGGGCGGTCCTCGGTACCGGTGTAGTAACCGGTCAGCGACAAGATGATCACTGCGAGGACGATGCCGATGATGACTGAGCCGATCGCGACGATCCTCGGATCCTTGATCAGCCCCGGCGTCAGGCCTTCGACGCCCAGCTGATCGAAGCTGCCTGGCAGAAAAGCGAAGGCAGCGATCGCGCACAGAACCGCCGAAATTGCGGCGGAGAGATAGAAGGACCTGTTGATGGTCCGTAGGCCGTTCTCGCCGTGACGGGGTCTGGTCAGGTAGACGCCGATGATGGCGGTGACCACCCCGATCGCCGGAACGATCAGCGGGAAGACCAGCCCATAAGAACCAAAGGCCGCCATGCCCAAGATGAGCGAGGCGACCAGAGTCACGGCGTACGACTCGAAAAGGTCGGCTGCCATGCCGGCACAGTCCCCGACGTTGTCACCAACGTTATCGGCAATAGTTGCGGCATTGCGCGGATCGTCCTCCGGGATGTTCTGCTCGACCTTGCCGACCAGGTCGGCTCCGACATCCGCAGCCTTGGTGAAGATTCCACCACCGACACGCATAAACATGGCGAGCATGGCGGCGCCGAACCCGAAGCCTTCCAAGATTGTGGGCGCATCGCCCTGGAAAATAAGCACCACGATGGAGGCGCCAAGTAGGCCGAGGCCGACCGTGGCCATGCCGACGTGCGCGCCGGTACGGAAAGCGATCCGCATCGCCGAATCCCGGCTGTTGCTCCGGGCGGCCGATGCTACCCGCACGTTCGCCCGCACCGCCAGCCACATCCCGAGGTAGCCGATCAAAGCCGACGACACGGCGCCGCCGAGGAAGGCGACCGACCGAGCGATTCTCAGCGTCCAGGTGGCCGTGGCACTGTCGTGATGAACGGGAAGTAGCAACAGCAGTAGGAACGCTGCGACTGCGAAGAATCCCAGGGTGCGAAACTGGCGACGGAGATAGGCGGCAGCACCTTCTTGGACGGCTTGGGCGATCGTCCGCATGTTGGCCGTGCCTTCGCTCGCAGCCAGCACTTGGCGGCGGAACACGAGAGCCATGACCAGCGCTATCACTGCAATTGCACCAACGACTGCAACGAAGGTCAGATTGACCTCGTTCAGCGTCACTTGCAGTGGAGCCGGAACTACCGGCATACAAAACGTCCTCTCAACAGGTTTGGCTGCCTAGTTTCTGACCGGGCGAAGTCTAATCACAGGAGGTCACCGCTCGCTTGTGAAGGCGGCTTTGCGGACATCCCACCCATTGATTGTCCGACACCTGATGCCAGGCTTTATCGCGTGCCTGCTGGATGCCTTATCGACTGGGCGAATCTGGCCGAGTCTCGGCAAGTGCGTTACTTGCACAGGATTGCGGCGCACGACGGCGATGCCGGCGCCTGGCCGTCGTGGCTACCGGGTCCGGTTCGGGTCCAGCTGGCCGCTGCCGGAATATCGTCGCCTTGGTCACACCAGGTCACGGCGGCGGAGGCGGCGTGGCGGGGTTGCCACGTGGCGCTGGCTACTGGGACGGCGTCGGGCAAGTCACTGGGCTGGCTGCTGCCCATACTCGCTGCTACTGGGCCCGGGGCGGGGGACGACAAAGGTTGGCGGTGGGATCGACGGCGCAATTCCGCTCTCTACCTGGCACCAACGAAGGCCCTGGCACATGATCAGCTCCGGATGTCAACCGAACTCGGCCCCCGGGGATGGGCGCTTGCGGCCATCGACGGTGACTCCACGCCGGCCGAGCGGGATTGGGCGCGCGACTACGCCTCGTACGTCCTGACAAATCCCGACATGCTGCACCTTTCGGTGCTGCCCAATCATCAACGCTGGGCGGCATTCCTGCGCACACTGCGGTTCGTTGTCATCGACGAATCCCACCTGTACCGTGGACTGTTCGGCGCGCAGGTTGCCGCTGTACTGCGCCGGCTCCGTCGCTTGGCCGCCCACTACGGGGCTGAGCCGGCATTTGTGGTCGCTTCAGCGACGGTGGGCGAGCCGCGGCGGACGGCCGCGGAGCTCATCGGTGCCGATCCCGACCAGGTCGTGCTGATCGACTCGGACAGCTCGGCGCGCGGGCCGGTCGAGGTCGTGCTGTGGCAGCCCGAGGACCAGCTGGATGAAGAGGCAGCAGCCCTTCTCGCCTGCTCGGTGGCCTCTGGTTCGCAGACGATCGCGTTCGTCGGCTCCCGGCGGGCGGCCGAGGTCGTCGCGATGCGAGCTCAGCAACAGCTGGGTCATGGGGTGAACCGTACTATCGGCGCCTACCGAGCCGGCTACCTTGCCGATGACCGGCGGGCGCTCGAGCGAGCCCTGCAAGACGGCGCCCTCCACGGGGTCGCGGCCACCAATGCTCTTGAACTGGGAATCGATATCGCCGGGCTGGACGCGGTGATCATCACCGGCTTCCCCGGAACTCGGGCGGCCTTTTGGCAGCAAGCTGGCCGGGCCGGTCGGAAAGCACGCAACGCAAGGGTTGTGCTCCTCGCTCGAAAGCATCCGATTGACGCCTACCTGTTTGATCATCCGGAGCAGCTCTTTGATGCCCCGGTCGAGAGTGCGGTGTTGCGCTCGGAGAACCCCTCGGTATTGGCTCCACAGCTGGCAGCCGCCGCGCAGGAGGTGCCGTTGACGCTGGACGATGCACGTTACTTCGGATCCGGAATGGTGGAGCTGCTTCCCGAGCTCGAGCGTAAGCAGACGTTGCGCCGCCGGCCGGGCGGGTGGTTCTGGACGCGGCCCGAACGGGCAGTCGAGCGAATTGATCTTCGGGCGGCGTACGGCGATGCGGTGGACATCATCGAGATGGACACGGGGCGGGTGCTGGGGCACGTCGATGCGGTATCCGCCGACTCCAGCGTCCACCCGGGTGCTGTGTACCTCCATCGAGGCGAGACCTATCTATCGGAAGAACTCAATGCCGAGGAAGGCGAGGCGCTGGTACGGGCGGCGCGGCCCGGCTATCTCACCCAAGCCCGAGTCAGCGCTTCGGTATCGATCGAACGGAAGCTCGGCGGGCGCCGGCTCGGCAAGGGTCTCGCAAACTTCGGCGAGGTGGAGGTAGTGTCGCAGGTCACCGGCTATCTGCGACGTGATGAGCTGACCGGCACTGTCTGGGATGAAACGCCGTTGGACATGCCACGGCACGTGCGACGGACATCGGCAATCTGGTTCACCGTCGCTTCAGCCCTCATCGAGGAGGCGGTGTCGAACGGGCAGCTTATTGGCGGCGCCCACGCCGCCGAACATGCCCTCCTCGGCTTGTTGCCGATGTTCGCCCCCTGCGACCGTTGGGATGTGGCGGGTTGGTCCGACCCCAGGCCAGCCGAGGCGGAGCTGGTTTCGATCTACATCCATGACCAGCACGTGTCCGGAGCCGGCTTCGCGGAGCGCGGCTATCGACAAGCCGAAGAGTGGGTGCGTGCGACGTTGGAGCGGGTCGGTTCCTGCACTTGTGAGTGGGGGTGCCCGGCCTGCATCGTTTCCGCAGATTGCGGCCGGGCGAACCAGTCCCTCGACAAGGCGACCGCCGTCCGGCTGCTTGAGCTGTGGGCGGCAGGCTGAGAGGCGCCGCCGCGTCACTGCGTTGATCGGAGTTGGAGGCGTCATTACCCTGACGAATGTGATCACGCTGCGGAGGGGAGCAACGGCTCGTGACCGCTCCGCAGCGTAGAACGCGCCAGCGTGCCGCCGTCGAGGAAATCCTCGACCGAACCGACCAGTTCCGCACGGCAAGCCAAATCCACGATGATCTGCGCCACGAGGGCGCCGGAATCGGGCTCACCACTGTTTACCGGACCTTGCAGCTGATGGCCGACGCTGACCAACTCGACTCCATCCGCACCGACGAAGGCGAGACCGCCTATCGCCGTTGCTCGACCGGCCATCATCACCACCTGGTCTGCCGGACCTGCGGTCGTACGGTCGAGGTCGAGGGGCCGGCGATGGAGAGCTGGACTAGCCAGATCGCGGAAACTCATGGATTCCGCGATGTGCAGCACAATCTGGAGATCTTCGGATTGTGCCGGGACTGCGCCGAGACCGCTAGAGAAGGGCTCAGCCCCAGGTGAGCGGTGCATACAGTGACGTTCTTTTTCGAGCTGTTCGAGCCGGGCCTGAAGTACCTTCGTGAGGAGAAAGACAGGCAGAAGATCTTGGTCGCGAAGCCATCTCATGGTGGGAAGCGCGGCTGGGTATCGACCTCGACGCGGGAACCGCCAAGATCACCATCGCGCCGAGCGCCGAACCCTCCCACTCACTGATCCGCTGGACCGGCGTGGGCTAGTGCCGTGATCTTGGTCGGTAATCCCGGGATCTCCAGTCGGATCTCGCGAGCGACTCGGACGCTGATCACGAAGTCGACGGCGTCACCAACCTGGTCGCAGGAAATCATCGCGGTCTGGTTCTGGTGCGCCGCAAAGCCTGCAGCCTGGCATCCGTCTGCGCCGGCCTGAATAGCCACCGCACCGCTCAGTGCAGCAAGATCAGCTGCACCTCGCGCCTTGTGGAGCGCAACCAGATAGCCGGCTATGCACATCACTCCGATCGCGATGAGCAGCAGTGCCCACATGACGCCGATCATGAGCATGGATCCACTCCCCTGCTGCCCTCGAGGCCAAATCGACCAGAACAGAATTTCCTTCGCTAGGGGCCGGCAGGGAACAGTCCCACGAGCTGGCTGTAGATCGTGGCCGGCCGGTAGCTCGGATGTCATGAGGTGCCCGGCTCCGGCACCACCCTTGCCTGGGCGGTGAGGCTTACCGTAGGCAACCTTGACTTGTTGGTCGACGCGATGCCTGAGCGAAAGACGAACGGGCGCACGCCCACCCGGACCTTCACGGTGACCAGCTCGGGCGAATTAGCCGTCTCGAAAGCTGCTCCTTCCAGGGCCCGATCTTTAGCGTCGCTCACCGCCGCCCGATCACCACGGGCCATCTGCCTGGCTACCTCGGCGGCGCTGTCTATGCACCTCAACTGAACGGTCATCACAAAGACGCCCCAGCTGAGCATGATCAACATTGCGCCGGCGGCGAGAGTGGCGACGGCTAGCTCGGCCGTCACCATTCCTCGCTCACCGACTCTTGACCGCCCGCGCACCTGGTTCTTGGTCATAGTGCCGTCTGCGGAGTGGGAACCTAGAACTTGTCTGCAACCGCTGAGATGAAGTGCAAGATCACCTTCAGCAAGGCTGATTGCACGGGACCGCTCGTGATGACGGCAATGAGTACGCCCGCCAGACCCGCGGCAGCAATGATCCCTACTGCCCATTCGGCCGTGACAAGACCACGCTGGTCGCGGGTACGGCGGGTTGGGTGAGCCGGCTCCCGAATCTCGAGCTCTTGAATGGCGCCATGCGCTACTTCGGAGTCCGTCTTGGGGACCGGAACCGCTGGGTCGCCTGGGCTCTTGATCAACGTCGGTGACATCGTTTGCCTCCTGAAGTGTTCCCACCCCGCCGGGTGTTGCATCCCGAGCTGGATGCGTCGGGAACATTGCCGATCGCAGCCCAAATCGTTCAGGTCGGCCAAGATCTGTTGATGATGGTTCGAAGCGCCTCTGCAGCTGTGGACGACCCACATCTGGATGGTTTCGACGAGTTGGTCGTTGTCCCATTTAGGGTGTGATCATTAGCGGACATGAACGGCTGCTCGTGAGCGGACACCGAGGGGATTGCCAAAGGGCACCCGAGCAGACCATGGCGGCCTTCGCTGAAGCGGTTGATGCGGGAGCCGACGCCATCGAGTTTGATGTTCAGTGGACCAAAGATCAGCAGATCGTGCTGATGCACGACTGGACGATCGACCGCACAACGTCCGGAACCGGCCTGGTCAGCGAGCTGACCTGCGCGGAGATTCGCGCCTGCGACGCTGGGTCCTGGTTCTCAGCAGAGTTTGCAGGCGCGCAAGTGCCCACCCTGGACGAGATCCTGGCGTTCGCGGCGGAGCATCCACCGCTGTTGATCAATGCTGAAATCAAGAACCCGATCTTGTCGATCGCTCAGGCGCGCGCCCTGCGCGTGGCCATTGCGGCGGCTAGGCTCGCTGACCGAACGATCATCTCTTCATTCGATCTCCCTGCCCTGGACACTTTCCGGGCAGTCGATCCCGACCACGAGATCGCATCGGCGTTCGTAGCGTTCTCCGAGCCACGCCCTCTCGAGGCAATGTCAGCGTCGGGAAGCACCTATTACATGCCGCGGTGGTGGAGTCTCACACCCGAGCTTGTCCAGGAACTGCAGTCAGCAGGAGTCGCGGTCTGGGTATGGCCCGCCATCACCGAAGAAGACTTCGAGGCGGCCATCAACCTCGAGCCAGACGCCATCGTGGTCGACTCAGTGTCTGCCTTTCGGCGCTGGCACAGCGCACGGACTGGCAGGTCAAAACAAGGCGCAACAAGGGTGGAGATCACTGACGGCCCGTTGCGCTGAACCGCTCAGGACAAGGCATTCACGATGGCAGACACCACTGAGGGCACGACCCCAAGAAGCAAGAACGCTGGCAGGAAGCACGTCATCAGGGGCAACACGCTGCGTACGCCGACCGCTCTGGCCGCGACCTGCAACGCTGATTGACGTCGCAGCCGTGCCTCCCGACCATGATGGTTCAGCGCATCGACCAGCATGGTGCCCGAATCGACCGTGCGAGCAAGATCAACTGCCGCAGACCCCAGTTCCGGATGCCCGCGAAGCGTCCGCCAGGCATCCGTCTCAGCCACGCCGAGATCAACCATCCTCAACACCGAGGCAAGATCATCCCCAAGAGGTCCTGGATAGACGGCCACGACCGCAGCCGTGGCGGCTCGCAAAGGCTGCCCGGCTGCCAAGCAGGATGCCATCAGCTCAAGAGCCTGCGGAGCATCCAGTAGCAGCTGATGCCGCCGGCGACGAGTTCCGGCCGGCTCCATCCAACCGAGCCCGACCGTCGCTCCGAGCGATAAGAGGGGAATGCAGGTGATTGCCACCGGCCCCAAATCCGGCCTGGCTCGCCACACGCCGAGCGCTATCGCTGCCGCCGCAACCGTGGTCACCGCACAGCGGCGGCCCAATGGCGGCGCATCAGGCCGACCAACCAGCAGCCGGGTGGCCCAGCGCCAACTACCCACTGGCGACCGGGCGTCGCTCCCCCGTGCAGCGAACGCTGCGCGCTGCTGCACCTCCGGCGACCTCACAGCAAGGGCGGCCGCGAGCCCAGCAAATGCTGCCGCAACGGCGAGCTGTCCAAGATGTGCCGTCATAACTATCCCTCGACCGCTGCACGTTGGGCCAACGCCTCGACCCACAGCACACCCGCCGCCGCCAAGCCAACGCCGCCCACAAGGCAGGACCAGCCAACTGGACCTTGCAGCAAAAAGGCGATGGGATTGCCGCCCAGCGCATACCCGAGGGTGAGACCTGCCAGCGGTAGGAAGGCCATGATCTTCGCGGTTGCCCGGGGTCCGGCCAGCTCACCGGCCACCACTGCCCGTACCGATTCCTCGGTTGCCATGCCTTCGGCCACGCGTTCCAGGACCGTTGCCATCGGCGCGCCTGTCTGCGTGGAGATACGCCAGGCACGGGCCAGCTCTGCCAGACCGCCATGACCACGCATCCGTGCCTGTTCCTGCCAGACTTCGGCTACGTCGCCCCCAAGGAGCTGAGCCGTTTTCGCCGGCCCGAGGACTGGACAGTCTTCGGCTGCGACCAGCAATGCCTCAGTCGGAAGCCGGCCAACCCGCATGAGTGCAGCAAGCGTTGTGCACGCCTCGGTTACCGACCGTCGCGCGCGGAGGGCCGTACGCACCCGGGAGCGCGACGTTGCAAATCGCCCAACTGTGGCAACCGCAACGCCCGCTGCAAGACCAATCGCAGCCTCGCGGCCACCGATCAACGAAGCAATTGCCCAGATCGTGACCAGCGCCGTCGCAACAATGCCGGCGTACTTGGGGAACGGTCGGCGCCTCAGGTCAGCTCTGGCGTCGTTTGTCGCCAACCGGGCAGCCATGACAACCCGGGCAGCAGGCGACACGAGGCCCCATGCAGCAAGGACGGCACAGGTCAGGCAGAGCAAGATCATCGATCGAGTAAGCCCTCCAGAAGGCTTCCACCTGGGCCGAGTGGAGTATCACCGTCCTGCTGGAAGGTGATGGCTTGCTTTGCTTCCACGAGCCCGTCCGGACGCCGGTCCAAGACGCAGATATCACTGACCCATCTCTGACCGCTCTGCGTTCGGACGATGTGCACAACGGCGCCGAGGGCGGCTACCAACTGTGCGTGCAACGCATCGCGCCGGAGCCCGCTGAGCGCGCCAAGGGCTTCAAGCCGAGCCGGCACATCACGTGCCGAGTTCGCATGCACGGTCCCGCAGCCGCCCTCGTGACCGGTGTTGAGCGCCATCAGCAGATCGCTGATTTCAGCACCCCGGACTTCGCCGACGACCAGCCGATCCGGCCGCATCCGCAGCGCTTGCCGCACAAGGTCGGTCAGGCTGACCGACCCTGCTGATTCAGAGTTCGCGCGCCTGGCTTCCAGCCGGACAACATGCGGGTGATCGGGAGAAAGCTCACGGGAGTCCTCAATGATCAAGAGCCGTTCCGTGCTCGGCACGAGTCCCAGCAGAGCGCTCAGCAGCGTTGTCTTGCCTGAGCCCGTACCGCCGCTGATGAGGAAGGCGAGCCTGCGTTCCACCATCCTGCGCAGCAGTTGGGCAGCGCTCGGGCTGAGGGACCCGGCGGCCACCATTTCATCAAACGTGAAGTTCCGCCTCGCAGGCACGCGTAGTGACAGGCAGGTACCCGGGTCCGCAAGGCTGGACAAAATGGCGTGCATTCGAGTGCCGTCCGGGAGTCTCGCGTCCATGTACGGCGAGGCGTCGTCAAGCCGACGTCCGACCAAGGCTGCGAGCCGTTGAGCGAGTCGCCGCACCTCTGATTCGCTGGAGAACCGAACGCTGGTCAATTCCAGGCCCATCCCCCGATCGATAAAGACCTGGTCGGGCCCGTTCACCAATACGTCCGTGACGCCAGCCTGCCGAAGCAAGGGTTCCAGCTTGCCGGCCCCAACGCTGTCGCGGCGAAGCGATTCAAGCGTCGAAATAAGCACGCCGTCGGAGACGATCATGCCCTCGGCTCGCATCGCTGCCGCCACATCGGCGGGTCTTGGTGACCGCTCAAGACCGGCCAGTCGGCCGCGCACCGAGTCGAGGTCGAGAGTTTCGATCACGCGACTGCCTCACTAGGCATTAACTGGTCCAACAACTCTCGGCAGGCCAGCGTCAGCGGGCTGCGTGCCAAACGCCCCGGCGGATCCCCCCGCTGGGCAGCCAGCCGCAGTCGTGGCTCATCGGCAATCACAGCGACAATTGGCAACCCCAGATTGTGCGCCACTGCCTCGTACCCAATGCCCGCGGCACGAGGCTGCCTGACCGCGATGACTGGTGACGCCCCCAGCGCCTTACAGTCGGAACTGACCCGGCTGCTGGATGCGATGCCTCGGATGGTCGCCGGAACGATCAACACCACGTGGTCGGATCGGTGAAGCACTTGTCGCGGTCCTTCGCCAAGAGCTCGCGGAAGGTCGGAGACGATGAGGTCGTAGCTACGGCTTGCCGAAGACAGCACCGACTCCATCTGGACGCGACCAGGATCTTGAGCCGAGCGGTCGTGGGGGAACCGAGTGCTTCTGGCCATTGACAAGATGTTGAGGCCATCGACTTGGGGAAGCTGGCCATCAAGCTCCCCAATGTCCCCAGAGACTGCGGCGAACTGCGGCCAGCGCCAACCTTCGACCCTCTCAGCGCCCACAAGCAGGTCGATGCCGCCGCCCCACTGATCACAATCCAAGAGCAAGGTCCGATATCCAAGCCGAACCGCGACAAAGGAGAACCCCGCAGCAAGCGTCGAACAGCCCACGCCCCCAGCACCGCCCACCATCGCTAGCAATCGCGCGCCGCCGTGAGGGCGACTCCCTCGCTCCGCGATCGCGTTAGTCAGCCAGGTCGCTCCTTCGGGCAGCCTTACCACTGCAGCGCCGAGCTGGACCGACCACCGCGAAAGCTCGTCCTGAAACTGGTGAGTGCCGACGAGATACGTGTCGGTACGCCTGCCAAGTGCCAAGCCGGCAACTCTCTGCGCCCAATCGATGCCGACCACGACTATGGAAGCCACGGACCATTCATCCCGCAGGGCAGAGGCGTCTGGGACTACTCGAGGCTCGACCCCGGCGATTGCTGCGACGGCCAAGACCTGATCAAGCAACTCGGGATCAGTTGTCAAGACGACGGGATACGCCGGGTCGGAAGTTGGCGTTTGCACGACCCGTACATTGCCGACGCGTCCCTAAATCGATTGGCTCTTGCAACATCTGTGGATGGTGGGATCACCTGTGTTCGGACCTGTGGATGACAGCCCCTTCAACTGCCGAGCACGCCCTGCCATCCGCGGCAGGCTTGGGGGTCCTCGTATATAGGCCCGTTTCGAGACAAGGCAATTTCGCGGCAAGCTCGTTAACGACTTAGCGTCCTTTCGGCGACGCGCCGGCGACACGCCCGGCGCGATGATCATTGGAAAATCCCATTCCGAGCAGCCCTTTTCAAGCCCGCCGATTGGGGTAACAATGACTGCAAGGAAAGCCCGGTCGACGTATTCGGATTGCGCGACGGATGGTGCCGGAGGTCACTCCTGCACGTCCGCGCAATCTCAATCGCCGTACCGGATACCTTGCACGACCATCAAGCACCCACGCGGCGATCACCCATCCACGACGGGTAGTTGAGCTTCAGGCTCGCCTGGGGCCAACACAGTTGCGAGAGCACGCATGGTCACTTGATAGGGACGTGCCAGGCACGGCGCCCGTTCAGCCCTTCCGGCATCGGGCGCCGCGTCATGTTCGAGTGCATTTCCGCTCTGACGCCCTGGCTTTTGCAGGTAGACGCATGCCGTCGGTGCCGCCACTGTGCACGCGATGCGGGTCACCCGACGATTACTCTGCAACGGCGGCCCCGCTTCCCAGTGCGGCGCCCCGGGCGAGGGCGGAGGCGCAATGCTGCAGCCAGGCCCGTACGCCTCTGGCCCCTTCGTCTCGGTAGCGACGGAGGGCGTCGGCGTACGCTGCCGGATCTGCCCGGTGCCCCGCTTCGCAATTGATCAGCCCGTACGGGTCGACGCCAGCCGAGATCAGCACCATGTGCTCCGTGGCCCGGGCAACCAATCCGTCAGCTGAGCCGAAGGGTTCCAGCACCGCAATTTCTGCATGCACTACGGCCCCGAGGACCACCGCCGAGCCCTCGGTGGGCCGGGTCAGCAGCTGGCTCAGCTCAGCCATCCGAGGAGCTACCGCAGGATCATCCCGAAGCCGGCCAAGCAGCTCGTCGGGCACCAACCCGCGAACAACCAGCACATGCGAGCGCGCCAATGCCTGTCCGGGCGCTACCCGGATCAGTGCCGCCAAGTCTGCCACCTCGGTATAGAGCCGCAACGCCCCCGGCAGCCATCGATCTGCGTCGTCGGTCAGCTCAGCAGAAGCCTTTGCCGACGCGAGGAGCGCGCGGGCCGACTCCTCGCGGGCTACTCTTCGATGCCCACGGTCGCGGAGCACGACATCGACAGAATCGAGAGCGGCAGCGACCGCGGACGGCACGCCCTCGAGTCGCGCAAGATCGGCCAGCGGGTCCAGCACCGTTAGAGTCTGCACTATGAGCAGCACCGCCCGTCGCCCGTACCCCGAGGCGGTGGCGGGATGGATGGTCGGCGAGAGACCGGCTCGCGTGCTGGACGTCGGGTGTGGCAATGGCGCCTTCGCCGCAATGCTGCAGGAGCGCGGCCACGAGGTTTTCAGTATCGATCGCCACCTGCACGCGGTTGCGGCTCTGCCACAGCGTCTCGGTAGCCGGTTACACGTGGTGGGACAGGTCGAGTCGCTTCCCTATCTCTCCTGCCATTTCGACGTTGTGACGGCGTCGCAGTCGCTGCACCGCTTCGCCCCAGGGCTTGCGCTCACCGAAATCGCTCGGGTGCTCAGGCCGCGCGGTCACTTGTCGATCGCCTACAACACGCGTGACGACACCGTGCCATGGGTTCGGCGGCTCATCGCCCTGATGCAACAGGCCGATCCGGAGGCGATGAAGGGCGACTACGGAGTCGAGTCGGTAGACGCAGTAGCCGAAAGTCCCTACTTCATCGACCTCGAGCGCCGCAATTTCCGCAACTGGGTACCGATCACCCGCGCCGGTCTTCTTGCGATGATAGAGCGCCGTGCGGCCACTGCGCGGCTGGCCGAAGATCCGCGCAACGAGCTGCTTGCCGAAGTGGGCGCCCTGTACGACTCCTCAGCCAGAGCGCCGGAGCCTCTACTTCTGCCGTATCAGGCTTCGTGCTGGCGGGCGCGGGTCGATCACGCCAGCCTTGTCCTCGACGACGATCGAGACGCGCTCCAAATACACCTCTAGACGTACCGCAGGCTTCCCGACCGGGCCAGTCCGAGTTATGGTCCTGTCAAACGCATAGCCGATGGAGGTTTCTCATGGCTGACCGCACAACGCCGATGTACGGGTCGGGAGAAGCCGACCGACTTCCGGCTCATGATCACGAGGTTTACAACGCGATTGCGCAAGAAGCTGACTTCGCAGAACTGCGCCGGCGGTATCGCAGCTTCGCCTTCCCGGCCACCATCGTCTTCATGGCCTGGTACATCCTGTACGTGGTCTGCAACAACTGGGCCCGTGATTTTATGAACACCCAGGTGATTGGGCACATCAATGTCGCCCTTATCTTCGGTCTGCTGCAGTTTGTCTCGACCTTCGTCATCGCCTACCTGTACGCCCGGCATGCCAACAAATCACTCGATCCGTTGGCAACCAAGCTGAGCGGCGAGTTCGACCGGGAGACCGGCCGATGAGCGCCGCATTGCTAGTGCCACTTGTCACCGGCAACCGCGCCCTGACGATCGGCCTGTTCCTCGCCGTCGTCGCGCTCACCCTCTACATCACCTTTTGGGCGTCCCGGCAGAGCAAGACCACAGCCCAGTACTACGCCGCCGGGCGCTCGTTCAGCGGCTTCCAGAACGGTCTGGCGGTCAGCGGTGATTACATGTCCGCCGCATCGTTCCTCGGCATCTCCGGCTCGATCGCCCTGTTCGGCTATGACGGTTTCCTCTATTCCATCGGCTTCTTGGTGGCATGGCTGGTAGCGCTGCTGCTGATTGCCGAGCTGTTGCGGAATTCGGGCCGCTACACCATGGCCGATCAGCTCGCGTACCGGATGCGACAAACGCCGGTTCGCAGCGCCGCCGCGACATCGACCATCGTGGTGTCGATCTTCTACCTGCTGGCTCAAATGGTGGGTGCCGGCAGCCTCGTCGGCCTGCTGCTAGGAGTCACCAGCACTGGACTGAAAAACCTCGTGATCGTTATCGTCGGCGTCCTGATGATCATCTATGTCACGTTCGGTGGGATGAAGGGCACCACCTGGGTGCAAATCGTCAAAGCCGTGATGCTGATGGTCGGCACTCTGCTGATCACAGTGCTGGTGTTGATCGAGTTCGGCTTCAACTTGTCCGAGTTGCTAGGAACTGCGGCCGAAAAATCCGGCAAGGGAGAAGCATTCCTGCAGCCGGGACAACTCTACGGCAAGGACCTAACTGGCAAGTTCGACTTCTTATCCCTAGGCCTTGCCCTGGTACTCGGCACCGCCGGCCTGCCGCACATCCTGATTCGCTTCTACACAACGCCCACGGCTAAGGCCGCTCGGAAGTCGGTGCTGTGGGCGATCGGGCTGATCGGTTCGTTCTACCTGATGACGCTGGTGCTCGGCTTCGGTGCCGCGGCTCTGGTGGACACCGGCAAAGGCAGCCAGATCGAGACCTCGGCCGGTAACCTCGCCTCGCCATTGCTCGCCCAAGCAGTGGGCGGCGGTGAGGGCACCATCGGTGGATCGGTCCTGCTGGCTGTGATCTCGGCCGTGGCCTTCGCGACGATCCTCGCCGTGGTTGCTGGCCTGACCCTCACGTCGGCGTCGTCGGTTGCCCATGACTTGTACGCCAATGTGATCAAGAAGGGCGAGGCGAGCGAAAGGAGCGAGCTGATCGTAGTGCGAATTGCGGCCTTCGCGATCGGAGCGATTGCCATCTTGCTCGCCATCCCCGCGCAGCGGCTGAACATCGCCTTCCTGGTGGCACTGGCTTTTGCCGTGGCGGCATCGGCCAACCTGCCCGCGCTGCTGTACAACCTGTTCTGGAAGCGGTTCAACACGACGGGCGCGACCCTCAGCATCTACGGCGGCCTGCTCATGGCGGTGCTGCTGGTGACCTTCTCGCCGGTCGTCTCCGGCACCCCCACCTCGCTGTTCCCCAGCGCCGACTTCGCGTGGTTCCCACTGCGCAACCCGGGCCTGATCTCCATTCCGTTCGGGTTCCTCTGCGGCGTTATCGGGACTCTTATCAGCAAGGAGATCCACCCCGCCGAGCGCTACGACGAGCTCTCGGTACGGGCGCTGACTGGAGCCGGAGCCGAGAAGGCGCTGGTCCACTGATCGTGTCTGTGATGTTCACCGAGAGGTGGTTATTTCGACGCTGAAGGACTGGTGAAGCGTCATGGCGGTGCTGACCAAGGGCGAGGAGGCGCTCAAGTCAGAGCAGCCTGACAGGGCTGCTCGCCGCCGCCGGCGCAGAAACTTCAATCGTCGCGAGGCGATCGCCGGTTATCTGTTCATCTCCCCATGGATCATCGGCTTCCTGGTTTTCACCCTTGGGGCGATGATCTACAGCCTGGTGATCTCGTTCAGCTACTACAACCTGGCCAAGAACACCACGCGCCCAGCAGGCCTAGACAACTATCGGGCGATGTTCGACGACCCGAAAGTAGTGATGTCGCTCAAGAACACCCTGTTCTACGCGATCATGGCGGTGCCACTGGAGATCTGCTTCGCACTGATGTTGGCCTTGCTGCTCAACTGGGTCGGCCGCACCGCCGGGCTCTTCCGGACGCTCTACTACCTGCCCAAGATGACGCCGATGGTCGCCACCGCCGCGATCTTCTTCTTGCTGCTGAACGGCAACACCGGAGCGATTAACCGGGGCCTCGCACTGATCGGCATCGAGGGCCCGCAATGGCTCGTGGATCCGGCTTGGGTCAAGCCGTCCATCGTGCTGATGACCCTCTGGGGGGTCGCCGGGACGATGGTGATCTTCCTCGCGGCGCTGAAGAACGTTCCCAGGGAACTCTACGAGGTCGCATCCTTGGATGGCGCCGGCACAGTTCGGCAGTTCTTCACCATCACCATCCCGATGATCTCCAGTGCGATTTTCTTTAACGTGATCGTGCTCACGATCGCGGCTATGCAGGTCTTCGACCAGGCCTTCCTGCTTTTCTGGCGTGATCAGAGCAACGCCTCGCCGGAGTCATCGCTGTTCTACGGCGTTTACCTGTTCCAGCAAGCTTTCCGGCAGTTCGACTTCGGTTTCGCCTCCGCGATGGCATGGCTGCTGTTCGTCATCATCATGGTCATCACCGCCGTCCAAGTGCGGTTCGGAAACAGGTTCGTCTATTACGAGGCTGAGCGCTGATGTCTATCACCCAGCCTTCATCAGCAGCGCTTCCCACCCAAGCCCAGCCCGTGGGGATGGCGGTCGCCGCTGAGCCGACACCACGCGAGGCCCGCCCGCGCAGCCAGGCCAAGGGCATCGTGGTTCGGACCTTCATCTGGATTCTGCTGCTCGGCTTCTCGGCATTGTTTCTCTACCCGTTCGTTTGGCTGCTGGCTGCCAGTCTCAAGCCCCGGGGTCAGGTCTTCGACAACGCGTTGATTCCGGAGACCTTCGTTCCCGAGAATTACCTGAAGGTTTGGGACGAGCTTCCGCTGCTGAACTGGATCGGCACGAGCATGGTGATCGCTCTGCTGGCCGCCGGATTCGTGGCGATCTCCAGCGCTGTGGTGGCGTTCGGCTTCGCATACTTTCGATTCCCTGGCCGCAGGATCCTGTTCGGTCTGGTGCTCGCGACGATGATGCTGCCTGGCGCGGTGACCCTGGTGCCTCAATACCTGATTTGGAAGAACCTCGGGTTGCTCGGCACCACGGTGCCGTTGTGGGGCATGAACCTCTTCGGCTCGGCGTTCTACATCTTCCTGCAACGGCAGTTCTTCCTGGGCCTACCGCGTGAGTTGTTCGAGGCCGCCCGGGTCGACGGCGCCTCATACTTCGGCTTGTTCCGACGGATCGCCCTGCCACTGTCGATTCCGTCGTTCATCATCGTGTTCCTCTTCGAGTTCCAGGCGAGCTGGAACAACCTGCAGGCGGCGCTGATCTACCTCAATGCCGGCAGCCCTGAAGACTTCACCGTGCCACTCGGCATCGCCTACGCGATGACCAAGTACAGCCCCACGGCTGGTGGTCAGGGCGACTACCAATACGTCATGGTGGCTTCACTACTGGTCACGCTGCCCATGTTGCTGCTCTTCGCCTTCGGCCAGCGCTACTTCATTGAAGGGGTTGCGACTACGGGACGCAAAGGCTAGTCACGGCGCGCGACTGGGACCACCTAGCCTTCGTGCGACCTTGGGGCCCTCAGTGGACTTTGAGCCCCGAGTAAAGGGCTCAAAGTGCCCTGGCGGGGCTCAAAGTCGTTATGGCCGAGCGCCTCAAGGAGGGCGGGCGCGGACTACCGGGCTTGGTTGTAGGCCCGCATTGCTGCTGTTTGGGCGTCAGCCAACGCGGCTTCCGGGGTCTTGTCGCCAAGAAGCGCCGACGTCATGGCGTTCTGCAGTTCGGTCTGGATCTGCTGGCCGGCCGGCGAAGCTCCAAACGACTTGCCAGCTGCGACGACGTCATAGAAGGTCGCAATTGCCTCGTTGAAGCCAGTGTTGTCTGTTTCCTTCACGTACTGATCGCGAATCGCCTTGTCCGCAGCCGGTGACCCGGTGAACAACCCCGTGTTAACGGCGCCAGGTGTCTTCTCAACGGTCTTAGCACGCGCTGCACCAGCCGCCATCCAGGCCTCCTGCGAGGTCAGATTGATCATCCATGCGCATGCGGCATCCGGATTCTTGGCGGCCTCAGGAATCACGAATGAAGTTCCGCTGGCAACCGTAAACGGCTGGCCGTTGACATCCTTGAACGGAGTTGCGGAAATCTCCACGTCCTTTGCGTACGGCGTCAGCACGTTGACATACCACTGGGCGACCACCTCGGCACCCACCTGGTCCTTCACGAACTGGTTCTTCTCGCCGAAGAAGTCGAAAGAGTCGGTGAAGCTCTTCACCTTGGCATAGCCGCCCTGTGCATCCATCAGCTGCTTAAGGAAGGTGATGGCCTTGGCGTTGTTGGGATTGTCGAGGGTCGGGGCGCCGTCCTCGCCAATCAGCTGGCCGCCGAAGCCGAGCAGCCACAGGCCCGGCTGTCCGGTCGGCTGCGCGTCCAGACCCAGCGTGGCAGGATTACCACCGCTAACCTTGGACATCTTGCCCACCGCAGCGAGCAGCGCCTCGGGCTGGGACGTATCGATATCGGCGGCCGTCACGCCAGCCTTGTCCATCACACGTTTGTTCAACATGATTGCCGGAGGCTGATAGAACTGCGGCACGGCCCATACCTTCCCGTCGTAGGTGACGTCATCTGTCACCGACGGGTAGTACTGGGCGCGCGGATCGACGCCGTAGGCGGAGAAACAACCGTCAAGGGGTTTGATCAGACCTTTGGCGGCATATGTGGCTACGTATTGGCGATCCATCTGCACGGCATCCGGAACGCTGCCACTCGCCGCCCGGGTGGTGAACTTTTGAGCGTCGAACGCTGTGGCGTCCAGCTTGATAGTGACGCCGGACATTTTCTGCTTCGCATAGTCCAGCCGGGATTTGCCGACCTCGTCGGCGTTCTCGAAGCCCCACGCCGTCATCTCGCCCGACGCGTTGGTCGAGAAGGCTGGTCCTGCGCTGCCCGATTCCGTCCCAGATGCCTCGCCGCCCTCATCGCCGCCACCACCACAAGCACTCACCATCAAGGCGCCGGCGAGGACTGGTACCACTAGTTTCGTTCTCATAGCTGTCCTTTCACGACGTCGTGAGGCGGCTATGGCCTCCTTGCCCTACGGGTGTGGTCTGCACCAAGATCACCTACTTCCGGCACGTTAATTGAGCCGAGCAAGCACTACAAGGACGCCATGGCCGGATGGCATCAAGATGTGACAAATCAGGGCACCGCGCCGACCCTCGGTGCGGATTCATCGGACAGCGTCGCTACCGTTCGATCATGACCTCAGCAGCTTCACCAGTCATACCTCTGGCATTGGTGCTCGGAGCCTCCCGCGGGCTCGGCCTGCTCCTCGCCCGTGAGCTGGGAAGCCGCGGCCACCGCCTCGTCATCAGTGCTAATGAAACCGATGAGCTCGAGCGGGCCGCGACGGATCTTCGGGACAGTGGCTACGACGTCGTCAGCGAGTTCTGCGATGTCGCAGACCGTGATCAAGTCGAGAATCTGATCGAGCGGGTCGAGCAGACGCATGGCCCTATCGAGGTGATGATCTTCGTGGCGGGGATCATCCAGGTCGGGCCGCTGAATGCGCTGACCCGCGAGCACTTTGCTTCGGCAATCGACATCATGCTGTGGGGGCCAATCAACAGTTCGCTTGCCGTTGCGCCTCGGATGCAGCAGCGCCGGCGAGGGCGGATCGGAGTCATCACCTCGGTAGGCGGTCTGGTTTCGGTTCCACATCTGCTGCCTTACTGCGTTGCGAAGTTCGGTGCGGTCGGCTTCACACGTGGGCTCCGAGCCGAGCTTGCCGGATCCGGGGTATCGGTCACCACCATCGCTCCCGGACTGATGCGAACTGGATCGCCGATCCGGGCGCAGTTCGTTGGGAACCAGGCTCAGGAGTACGCCTGGTTCTCCGCAGCATCGTCATTGCCGCTGATGACTATGGATGCCGAACGGGCTGCGAAGCAGATCGTCACTGGGGTCCTGCTTGGCCGGGCCATGGTGGTGACCACACCGCTGGCTCGAATTGGCTGGCGCGTCGATGCACTCTTCCCGAACCTGACTGCCGGGCTGATGGGGGTTGCAGCACGACTGCTGCCCAAGGCTAAGGCCGGCCAAACCGAAACGATCGAGGGGTGGCAGGCGGCGCAACGGTTAAGCCCGAGAGTCCAACGTGTGTCGGAAGCATTGACCACCCTGAGCCGGCGAGCTGCTGACCGATACAACGAGCGGCCCTGAAATATGACTCCCAGTTGCCCTGGAGCCCCGCAAAATACCGAAGGCAGCTGAACAGGTCGCCACTTTTCAGGGACTCGAAAGGCAGTCCATGACACTCCCCCGTGAGGCTGACGCAGTTGTGATCGGTGCCGGCCAAAACGGCTTGGTGGCCGCCAACCGCCTGGTCGATGCCGGCTGGGAGACCTTGCTGCTGGAAGCGCAGCCGAATGTCGGCGGCGCGGTCCGCAGCGATCGTGAGCTGCATCCGGATTTTGTCCAGGACACCTTCAGCGCCTTCTATCCAATGGCCGCGGCCTCGCCGGTGATCCGCGGACTGCACCTGGAACGCCACGGACTGCGCTGGGTGCATGCGCCTGCCGTCCTTGGTCACCCCCGAACGGACAGGTCCTGGGTGATCCTGCACCGAGATCTCGACATCACCTCGAGGCTGCTGGACGAGGAACATCCAGGAGACGGCGCCGCCTGGCGGGAGATCCATGATCAATGGCAGATCATCGGCTCGACCTTGATCGAGTGTCTCCTGACGCCGTTTCCGCCGATACGGCCCGGCCTCAAGGCGCTGGCCAGGTTACCGAAAGTCGGTGGCCTGTCGTTCGTCCAATCCATGCTCACTCCGGCGGCCACGCAGTTCGAGAACGCATTCGGCGGCGAGGGCCCCCGGCTGCTGCTGGCGGGCAACGCGATGCACGCGGATATCCCTCTCGATGCGGCAGGCTCCGGTTTCCTGGGGTTACTGTTGATCATGCTCGGCCAGACAGTCGGATTCCCTGTGCCGGAGGGCGGCGCCGGCCAGCTGACCGAGGCGATGCGGGCTCGATTCATCGACCGTGGCGGTCAGCTCGAAACGAACGCTCCGGTGAGCAAGATCGAGATCCGCAACGGTCGCGCCGTCGCCGTACGGGTCCTTGATCAACTCGTGACTGCCCGCCGCGCCGTACTGGCTGATGTGGGCGCCGAGCAGCTGTACGGCTCACTGGTCAGCCCAGACGACCTGCCAGCGAGAACCGTCACTCGGATGCGCGCCTTCCGCCGGGATCCCGCAACGATCAAAGTCGATTACGCGCTCAGCGGTCCCGTTCCATGGGCGATCCAGCCGCCGCACTCTCCCGGCACGGTCCATATAGCCGACTCGATCGAGGAGCTGGCCACTTCTTTTTCCCAGCTGAGCAGCGGAGTCATACCCGACAAGCCATTCCTGTTGATCGGGCAGATGACGACCACCGATCCCACTCGCTCGCCGGCCGGCACCGAATCGTTGTGGGCCTACACGCATATCCCCCAAGACCCCCGTTCAGATGCGGCTGGCGAACTCAACGGCGCCTGGGGCGGGAGCGAGTTGGGGCGATTCGCGGACCGGATGCAAGCTCGGATCGAGCAGCATGCACCCGGCTTTGCCAAACGTATCCTGGCCCGCCGCATCCTCGGCCCCCGAGAATTGGAGGCCCGTGACCCAAACCTCGTCGGTGGCTCGGTGAACGGCGGCACAGCCGCACTGGACCAGCAGGTGATCTTCCGGCCCATTCCAGGACTTGGCCGCGCCGAAACGCCGATCCAGGATCTCTACCTCGCTTCAGCATCCGCCCATCCAGGCGGCTCAGTGCATGGCGCCTGCGGGATGAATGCCGCCCGGGCGGCATTGCTGCACGGCAGGCTTCGGCCACGACGACGCTTAACGCACTCCCCGCCCTAGCATCAGCCGTGGGTACGGCCTTCGGCCAGGTAGCCCAGTCGGGCCAGCGTCTCCCGATTTCGGGCGGTGATCATTGCCTGTCGCACCGGCTTGGGTACCAGCAGGGCAGGGCCGCTGGCGGCGTCCTCCTCAATGGAGACCACGCATCCCGTTGGCGCTGGTTCGGCGGTGATATCCACCCGGGCCTCGCCGGCCGGCCAGCCGCGGGCTTGGAGCGATATCGACCGAGGCCGGTCACAACTCAGCACTTCAGTGTCATCGTTGATCAACAATGGCCAGACACCGGTGGAATGGTGGAGCTTGGAGCCGACCGCTGGCCAGGCGGGATCAACGGCTCTCATCCGCGACGCCCCGACAACCCACAGCGGGTAAAGCCAACCGTCGGCGAGCACCTGGAACACGTCGTCAGCTGAGCACGTCAACTGCCGCCGTACGGCCACCGCCCACCCCCCTAATTTGTCCGGTTCCGCGGAAGCTAGGTCTTCCCGCCCGCACGTTCAGATTCCGCATCTGCCTTGTCGGGCTCATCGCCAGGCACGGAGTCGGCCTTCACGGCGCCGCGTTCGCCGAGCGGCTCTGGCCGGCCCTTCGTCGTGTCGGCGATCGTCTGCTGTTCTGACTCGGCGTTGATCTCCGCGCCGAGCAAGATCGCGTACGAGGTGAGCCACAACCAGAACAGCAAGATCACAATGCCGGCGAAGGTGCCATACGTCTTGGCATAGTTGCCCACCGTTGCCGTGTAGATCGAGAAGCCGATCGACGCCAGCAGCCAAATCGCAGTGGCGACCATCGCACCAATCGACACCCACTTCATCTTGGGAGCGTCCCGTTGAGGGGCGAACCGATAGAGGATCGCCAGCGCGGCAGTGACGATCACGAACAGCACGATGTAACCGAGGATCTGGAGCACCCAGCGGATGGCGCTGCCGCCAAAAAACTGCTCCAGCAGTGGCGGCAGCGCCGCGACGATCGCGAGCATGATCACCATGAAGATAATCGCTCCGAAGGTCAGTATCAGTGCCCGCAGCCGCTTCTTGACGAAGTTGCTCTTTTCTTCCTCGTCGTAGGCCATGTTGACCGCGGTGATCAAGTTCTGCATCCCGCCAGAGGCACTGAACAGCGCGATCACAATGCCGACGAACGCCCCGATACTGAGCGCCCTTCGCCTGGCAGCCAATTGGTTGACCTGATCGATGATCAACTGCCGTGCCGCCTCCGGCAATGTTTTGGCTACCGATTCCATCTGCGTGGCAATCGTCTGCGGGTCGGCGATAATCCCGTACAGCGAGACGATTGCGATCAGCGCAGGGAAAAGTGCGAGGAAGGCATAGAACGCTACCCCGGCGCTGAGCAGCGGCACCTGATCCACCTGGGCTTCTTTCCAACCGCGCTTGGCGATCTGGAACCAACCTTTGGGCGGAATCTCGGTGGGGCGCTCGGCTGCGCCGCCGGGCACCCTACCGGTCGTATCTTCGGCCTTCCCCTGTTCTCCGGTCCGACTATCGGTTGTCGTCATGGACGCATACACCCCTTCTCACGTCCGCCGAGCGCCACCCGGATAGGAGCGCTTTAGCCGGACTGCGCCTGCTCCCTCACCGTTTCCTTGGAGTCCTGAAGCTGACCTTGGACGTCCTGCTTGGCAGAGGCTCCCTCATCCTTGACGGCCTGCACACCTTCAGATGCGGCCTCCTTCACCGACTGAACCGCCTCCTGTGCAGGCTCCCTCAGGTTCGAGGCAACCTCCTTCGCCGCCTCAGTTGCCTTCTCCTTCAGCGGTTGGGCCTTCTCCTGCAACCTGGAAGCTGCTTCCTGCTCCTTCTCGGATGACGGAATGAGACCCGATATCAGCAAGCCTGCTCCGAAGGCGATCAGTCCAGCCGCGAGCGGGTTGCCCCGAGCCCTCTGCCTGACCTGCGCCGGGGCGCTGCTGACAGCGTCACCGACTGCCGAAGCCCTGTCCTGCACGGCGTATTTGGCGTCACTGGCCTTCTCCTGCAGGGCGTACTTCGCATCACTAGCCCTGTCCTGGACGCCAGCCTTCACGTCGCCACCCCGCCCTGAGTCGTCTGGAGATCCCATGATGTATTCCTTCGCCCCGACGGCGGCCTCCCTCACCCGGTTGGCCTGCCGCCTGGCAATGTTCTTCGGATTGGCGGTATCGGCGAGCGCGTCGACATCCTCACTCAACTCGGCTCGGGTGCGTTCGATGTCGGCGCGGATTTCGTCTGGGTCGTTGCTGACAGTCATTCGTTTGCCTCCTCTTGGCCTTTCAATGCCTTCGGCACCTTGCCCAGGGTTTCAGTCGTTTGTTCCAGGCCGCGGATTCGCCGCATTTCGTTCCTGGCGAGTAGCGCCAATACTGCGGCGATGATCGCCCAGACGACTGCCACGATCAGGGCCGACCAGCCGCGGCCGGTGTATTCACCAAGTGCCCACCATGCGCAGACGGACAGGAACACCAGGAACAAAATGCCGGCAATGGCTGCCCCGGAGTAAAGGCCGATACCCCTGCCGGCGCGCTGTCCCGATTGGCGCAATTCCGCCTTGGCCAGCGCCACCTCCTGGCGCATCAGCGTCGAAACATCACGACTGACATCACCGAGGATTTGACCGATGGTCCGGCCGTCCTCGGACTCCATTGCGCCCCGGGTTGACGTGTAGCCCTCGCGAGCCGCATCCACCATCGAGCTCGGCTCGGTGGATGCGCGCGCCGGCGTGTATTCGGGTGTGTATTCGCTGCTCATCGGTTGACGTCATCCTGTTCACCGTAGGGGGGCCGCAGTCCCTCCTCGTCCGGATAGGTGGCACCGGTCTCCGGCATGGTGCCCGGATAGGTGGCACCGCTATCCGGCATGCTGTCCGGGTAAGTGGTACCGCTCTCCGGCATGCCGCCTGCGGCGTAGCTGCCCATCGAGCGTCCGAGTCCTTCGTCGCCAAGACCACTTGTCGTCGAATAGCCGGCGTCGTAGCCGGTGTCATAACCGGTTGCATAGCCGGTGTCCGGAACGGTTGTGGCATAGGTCGCTGAAGTGCTCGAGTAAGGGGTCTCAGTGTCGCCGTACTGCGGCCCCTCATCCTTGGAGTCGAGGCTTGTGCTGGCCGCAACCGCACTACGCCCCAGCCGGCCCACAACGATGCCAGCCAAAGCGCAAAGCCCAAGGAAAGTCGCCGGGCGACGGCGGGCGAACGAGCGGACGTCCTCCAACACATCGGCAGGTTCCTGGTTCTCCAGCCAAGAGGCGACTTCGCCGCCCTTTCGCGAGGCCCGGTGCGCCAAGTCAGTGAGCGGGCCGCCCTCATCTGACCTGGAGGCCATAGTGCCTAGTTCGTTGGAGAGGGAATGTACAGCTTCGGCGAGTCGCGACTGCTGAGTGCGGCCTTGGCTTCGGACCTCATCACTGACCGTGCTCAGCAGGCTCTTAGCCTGAAAGGTGGCTTCGTCCTTCACGGTAACGGCCTGGTCGCGAGCCGTTGCGGCGACGCTCCTGCTCGCCCCCATTGCGGTGTCCCTCACGGCGCCGGCTTCTCCAATGGCCGTGTCCTTGGTCGACGACAGGCGGGAACCGCCCATTTCATCGGACGGTTCGACCGTGCCGTAGGAGACGTCGGCCGGCTGGGACGGAACGTCGGTGTAGGCCTCCGAGGAGACCGGTTGATCACTTGCGTAGGGCTCCGGGACGGCGCCCGCGCTGGAGTCGCCAGACGCCATGGGGTCGGAACCCTGACCGTACGTTGGGTTACTCACATCTAGCTCCGTTTCTGGCTCGTCCCGCCAGACTCTGACTGCAGCGGCAGCTGAGATGGTGGCGGGAGGCGCATCCTCTATAGATCCGCCAAAAGTGACATTACCCTGCCCATTTACGGTGTAAACAATCGGGGTGCTCTTACCGCTGATGAACCAATCAGGACCGCAAAGCTTCGCTGGACTGACCGCTTCGGGCCAACTTCGTGAGGAACTTGTGGCAGCGTGCCGCACGCTCTGAGTCTTCCCGCATGACCTGCTCGAAGAACTCGGCAATCTCGTCCTGACCAGCGTTACGTGCATCCCGAACGTACTGGCCGTAGTCGTGACCAGCCTTGAGGGAGTGGTACTGGACGCTGATCAGGTCGTAGCTGACATCGTCGAAGCCGGTTTCACCGGTAGCCATGACAAACCTCCTCTGAAGTGTGCTGTTGGGACAGTGGAATGCCCGTTTTGGGCCTACCTCAAACACTTGCACGTTTGGGTTGACCCTCAAGCAAGCGGGTAGCGTCGCCCTGTGCAGATAGCCCTAGTCTCCGAGCACGCCAGTCCGCTGGCGGCGATTGGTGGCGTTGACACGGGCGGCCAGAACGTCCACGTTGCCGAACTCGCAGCCGGACTTGTCCGGCTCGGCCACAAGGTAACCGTGTATACCCGGCGAGACGCCGCCGATCTGCCCACCAGGGTCGCTACGGCGGCCGGCTATTCGGTCATCCATGTCCCTGCCGGCCCGGCCGTGGCGCTGCCGAAGGACGAGTTATGGGCCCACATGCCGGAGTTCGCGGGCCAGCTCCGGGCGAGTTTTGATCTTGATGTTCCTGATCTTGTGCACGCCCACTTCTGGATGTCGGGCTGGGCCGCTGCGGAGGCCGCCCGACCGCTGGGCGTGCCACTGTTGATCACATTCCATGCCCTGGGAACTGTCAAGCAGCGATATCAGGGTCCGGCTGATACCAGTCCGGACGAGCGGATCCTGGTGGAAGCCGCCATCGGCCGGCGCTGTGATCACATCATCGCGACCTGCCGCGACGAGGTCGGCGAACTTGGCCTGATGGGAATCGGTGATGATCACACGTCGATCGTTCCCTGTGGCGTCGATGTTGAGCACTTCACGCCCGCCGCTGTTCATCTTGAACCCGACCAGGACTACTTCCCCAGGAAGGCCGTCTTCCGGCTGCTCAGCGTCGGCCGCCTGGTTCCGCGCAAGGGCGTCGGCACGGTGATCGAGGCGATGTCGCGGTTGCCGGATGCCGAATTGATCATTGCGGGCGGGGACGGCCCGGCCGATGTGGCGTCGGAATCCGAGCGGGCCCGGTTGGGCAAACTTGCCGACGACGAGGGCGTATCGAGCCGGGTCCATTTCGTCGGTCAGGTGTCTCGTGCTCAGATGCCGGCGCTGATCCGTTCCGCCGACGTGGTTGTGTGCGCGCCCTGGTACGAGCCGTTCGGGATCGTGCCTCTCGAGGCGATGGCCTGCGGTGTGCCTATCGTCGGCAGCGCAGTCGGCGGCCTCCTGGACTCGGTCGACAATGGACGCACCGGCATTCTGGTTCCGCCGCAGGATCCGATCGCGATTGCCAATGCAGCTCAGCCACTGCTGCGGGATCCGTGCGTGCGTGCGGAGCTCGGCCGGGCTGGTCGGGCCCGCGCGCTGACCAAATACTCCTGGGATCGGGTGGCGTCGTGCACTGCGGAGATTTACGCACAGGTGGCTCAAATGAGACGCCCGCAGCTACAGGTTAATTACCTATAGGTTTTTTGATTCTTCCTCGGCGGTAGGCATCCCCATGGCGGTTGCCCCGTCGCTCGGGCCGAGAGGGGGACGGATGCGAGTTTTAGGCATCAATGCGGTCTTTCACGACTCTGCGGCCGCCGTTGTCATCAACGGCCGTACGGTTGCCGCCGCCGAGGAGGAGCGTTTCAGCAGACGCAAGCATGCTAAGCGCCCGGTGCCGTTCTCGACCTGGGAGCTGCCCGAGCAGTCGATCGCCTGGTGCCTGGCCGAAGCCGGCCTCGAGGCGAGTGACCTGGACGCCGTGGGGTACTCCTACGACCCGGAGTCGGTAGACCCCTCCGTGGGCGGCCTTGACCCGGCTTGGGAGGACTTGCGCACGAACTACGCCACCCGGGCACCACAGTTTCTAAAGACGCTGCTGCCGGGCTACTCCCCGGAGATCTTTTCCTTCGTCCGGCATCACGTTGCGCACGCGGCCTCGGCCGGGCTCGCTGCACCGTTCGGACCGGGGCCCAGCCTTGGCGACTGCGCGGTGTTGGTTGCCGACGGCCGAGGCGAGGCGACGGCGATGTTGGCCGGGGAATACCGCGACCGCAAACTCGACATTCTCGCGGTCCAACGGTTGCCGCATTCGCTCGGGTTGTTGTACGAGGAACTGACCGCCCATCTCGGCTTCGAGCGATCCAGTGACGAATACAAGGTGATGGCTCTGGCCTCGTACGGGACGCCTCGGCACCTGTCACTGCTCCGCCGCCTGGTCTACGCCACCGGGGATGGCGGCTTCCGTACCGAGCCGGTCGACTGGTCCGGACTCGCCCCGGCCCGCCGGCCGGGCGCCGACTTCGACGAGCGGCATGCCGATCTGGCCTGCAGCGTCCAAGCGGTGCTTGAAGAGGTGCTCCTCGACCTGTGCGAGTGGTTGCATGGGCGCACCGGCAGCGACAAGCTCGCACTGGCCGGTGGCGTGGCCCTGAACTGTGTGGCCAACACGCGGCTGTTCACCGAGAGCCCGTTCCGTGAGATCTGGCCGCAGCCGGCCTCCGGCGACTCCGGCACCGCGCTTGGTGCGGCCCTGACCATTGCTGCCGAGGCCGGGGACGACATCGTGCCGATGACGAGCGCCGCACCCGGCCGTGGCTGGACTGATCTGGACATCGAGCAGATCTTGATCACGGCACGGGTGCCTTACACGCGCCCCGACGACGTTGCGGTGGCCGCGGCCCAGCTAATCGCCGCAAATGGCGTGGTCGCGTGGTTCCAGGGGCGCGCCGAATACGGCCCGCGGGCTCTTGGACATCGATCGCTGTTGGCCCACCCCGAGCGTGCGGACAATGTTGATCGGCTGAACGACATCAAGGGTCGGGAGCAATTCCGACCCGTCGCGCCCATGGTCTTGCTCGAGCGGGCGGCAGAGATCTTTTCCCGGGGACCGCTGCCGAGCCCCTACATGCTGTTCGTCCACGACGTAGCGCCCCACTGGCGTGACCGGCTGCGGGCAGTGACTCATGTGGACGGCACGGCCCGCATTCAGACCGTCGACGGGCGTGACGACGAACGAATCGCCGCGCTGCTGAGAGCATTCGAGCGGCTCACCGGCATTCCGGTCGTCGTCAATACAAGCCTGAATACAGCCGGCCGGCCCATGGTCGACAGCCCTCGCGACGCGCTGGAACTCTTCGGGTCCGCGCCGATCGATGCGCTGGCCATCGGCCCCTATCTTGTGTGCCGATGACCGCAACGACACGCGGGCAGCTCGATTTTGCCGTCGTCATCCCGACGATCGGCAGATCTAGCCTTGCTCATCTGATTTCTCTCGTTGATGGAATCCCGGCGCCTGCGCTCATCGTCGTCGCTGACGATCGGCGAGATCCGTCAGCTGATTTGCCGTTGCCCAAGACCCGCGCCCCCCTGCTGCTGGTACACAGCTATGGTCGCGGGCCGGCGGCCGCGCGAAACGCCGGCTGGCGAGCCACCGAGTCGGAATGGGTCGCCTTCTTGGACGATGACGTTGTGCCAGCCGCCGACTGGTGTGCGCAGCTGGTCCGTGACCTGCAGGACCGGCCCCCGAATGTCGGTGCATGTCAGGCGTGGCTGCACGTGCCACGTCCGGCCGGCAAACGACCGACCGACGAGCAGCGGCGCACCACTGGCCTGGTGGGTGCGCAGTGGATCACTGCCGACATGGCCTACCGTCGCTCCGCCTTGATCGCCACCGGCGGCTTCGACGAGCGGTTCCCGCGTGCCTTCCGGGAGGACGCCGACCTTGGCCTGCGCACGATCCGCGCCGGATACTCCATCGTCTGGGGCGATAGGGTGACCACCCATCCGCTCATCTCGCGCGGTGGCTGGCGCAGCAGCCTGCGGGCTCAGGCGGGCAATGCGGACAACGCATTGATGCGCGCCAAGTACGGGAGGGACTGGCGCGGAATGACCGGCGCCGGGCGGGGCCGTACCGCGGTTCACATCCTGACGCTGGCGTGTGCAGTAGCGGCTCTAGCTGCCCTTGCTGCCAGGCGCCCGAGGATCGCATGCGCAGCAGGTGCGGGCTGGACATTCCTGACGGCCGAGTTCGCTCTGGAACGCATCCTGCCCGGACCCCGAACCGCTCGGGAAATCGGCACCATGGCGATCACCAGTGCCGCGATTCCGCCGCTCTCGGTTTCCCACCGGCTTCGCGGCGAGTGGGCGGTGCGACAAGTGAGCCGACGACCGCCAAAGCCGGATCAACGGCCCCGAGCCGTGCTGTTCGACCGCGACGGAACTTTGATCAAAAATGTCCCATATCTGGCCGACCCCGGGCATGTCCAGCCTGTTCCTGGGGCCGGTCAGACCCTCGCGGCGCTGCGCCGCAACGGCATCCCGGTTGGCGTCGTCAGCAATCAGTCCGGAGTGGCGCGCGGTCTGATCACGCCCGCCCAGCTGGAGTCGGTGAACGCCCGGGTGGACTCGCTGCTCGGCCCATTCGACACCTGGCAGGTCTGCACTCACCAGCCGAGTGACGGATGCTCCTGCCGGAAGCCGGCATCCGGCATGGTGGCCGCTGCCGCCGGCGCATTAGGGCTGTCGGCCGAGGACTGCGTGCTGATTGGCGATACGGGTGCCGATGTGGATGCTGCGCTCACCGCGGGCGCTCGGGCTGTGCTGATTCCGACGACGGAAACCTTGCCCAGCGAGGTCGACCGGGCAGCTGTCGTTGCCTCAGTAGCACCAAACCTGACCGCCGCTGTACGGCAACTCGTGGGACGGCTGGGGTGACGGGCCCAGCTCCGCAAGCCGCCCGTCACGGCCACGTGCTGATCGCCCGGCTCGACAGCCTGGGTGATCTGTTACTGGCTGGGCCGGCGGTACGCGCGGTCGCCGGCTCAGCGGCGCGGGTGACGGCGCTGGTGAGCAGCGGCCGACGCCAGGACGCCCTATTGCTACCAGGTGTGGATGAGGTGATCGAGTTCGAGGCACCGTGGATCGTGTTCGATCCCCGGCCGGTCCGGCCCGAGCAGATGACGGCGCTGATCGAGGCGGTCCGTGGGGCAAACGTAGCGGCCGCACTGATCTTGACTTCGTTTCACCAGTCTCCGCTGCCACTGGCCTTGCTGCTGCGAATGGCCGAGGTCGCCTGGATCGGCGGCATCAGCGAGGACTACCCGGGTTCACTGCTCGACCTCCGGCATCGAACCGCCGGCGCAATGCCGGAGTCCGAGCGCAATCTCTCCCTGGCCCAGGCGGCGGGCTTCCCCCCCGACGAGCGCGGTGCGCGACTGGCGGTCCGGCGTCCATTGCCTTATGTGAGGGATCGGACTGGCGGCGATCCGTACATTGTGTTCCACCCCGGCGCCTCGACCAGCTCGCGCCGGCCCACCGAAGCGCACAGCCGTGTACTGGTGGCCGCCCTCGCCAACGCCGGCCACCGAGTGATCGTCACCGGCTCAGCGGCGGAAGCACCCCTGGCAAGCTGGGTCGCCAACGGTCGGGCACTGGACCTGTCCGGCCAATTCGATTTGCCGCATCTGGCGGCGGTCCTGGACGGTGCTCAGGTCATGATCGCCCCGAACACCGGACCGGCACACCTGGCGGCAGCCGTCGGGACCCCGGTCGTTTCACTGTTCGCCCCGGTCGTGCCGGCGACCAGCTGGGCTCCGTACGGAGTGCCCTCGGTTGTCCTGGGCGATCAGCAGGCCGCCTGCCGCGACTCGCGCGCCCGAATCTGTCCCGTGGTCGGCCATCCCTGCCTGACCTCGATCCGGCCCGAAGAGGTTCTGGCCGCTGTCGACAGGCTCGCACTCACCGGAGTAGGTGCTGCATGAGCACTGACAGCCACACCACGGCTCTGACACGCCACGACATGCTCGACGGGCATCTAGCGGCACTCGCCCGAGCCGCGGAGATGGCACGTCCCTTCGCACCTGTCATTTCTGACTGGGGTGAGCAGCTTGCGGAAATCTTTGCTGCCGGTGGCCGCCTGCTGGCGTGCGGTAACGGCGGCAGCGCCTCGGAGGCTCAACACCTGACCGGCGAGCTGGTCGGCCGCTTCCGCTGGGAACGGCAGCCCCTGCCGGCCATTCCCTTGGGTGCCGATATCGCGGCAACCACTGCCATCCTGAACGATTACGGACTCGAGGAGATCTTTGCCAGGCAGGTTCGGGCACAGGGTCGGCCAGGTGATGTGCTGGTGGCCTTCTCCACGAGCGGGAGCAGCGCCAACGTGGTGGCGGCCGCAAAGGCGGCCCTGGACATCGGGATCAGGGTCTGGGCGCTGACCGGCCCAGCGCCCAATGCGCTTGCAGCGCTGTCTGATTCGGCCATTCCAGTCGACGCGCCAACGGTTGCTACCGTCCAGGAAATCCACCTGGCCGTGGTGCACGCGCTCTGCCTGGCGCTCGACGATGCCCTGGGAGTACCAAGGTGACGAGTGGACCACTGATCATCGTCGGCGATTCTCTACTCGACGTCGACATCGAGGGCTCGGCAGATCGGCTCAGTCCGGACGCGCCCGTACCGGTCGTTGACGTTCAGCGGACCTGGAATCGGCCGGGCGGCGCGGGCCTGGCCGCCATGATCGCGGCGCAGTCGGGCGAGGAGGTGATCTTGATCACCGCCATTGGGACCGATGATGCCGGCGAGATGCTCCGGGAACTGCTGGACCCAGTGGTCGACATACGGCCGATGCGGCTGCGCGGTAGCACTCCATGCAAGACCCGGGTTTCCGCAACAGGCGTACCGCTGCTGCGATTGGACACCGGTGATGGCAGCGCAGAAGGTGCGGCTTTGCCGTCCGAAGGCACTGGAGTACTGGCTGATGCGGGTGCGATCCTGATCTCCGACTACGGTCGAGGCGTCAGCGGGCTGCCGATTCTGCGGGAACAGCTGACGCGCCAGGCGGCCCGCATACCGGTCGTGTGGGATCCCCATCCCCGTGGAGCTGAACCAGTGCGCCAATGTGCCCTGGTAACCCCCAATTCCGCGGAAGCAGCCAATTTCAGCGGTACCGACGAGTTGGCCGACCAGGGCGGCCGGCTCTGCGATAGATGGCAAGCCCGGGCGGTGGCGATCACCCGCGGTGATCGTGGTGCCATCCTCACTGAAGCGGGCTCCATGATCACCACGACGGTTCCGCTACTTGATCGGCAAGCCCGGTTGCGACCGGACACCTGCGGTGCCGGGGATGCGTTCGCTGTCGCCGCTGCGGAGGCGCTGAGAAATGGTGCGGATGCTCGTGGTGCAGCTCAAAAGGCGGTGATCAAAGCCGCTGAGTACGTCCACGCGGGCGCAGCGGCGTGCTTTTCGATTGCCTCGACTCGAAGCCAGGGCCGGGAATCCAACCCGGCTATGCCGCAGCGCGACGCGTTCGAGGTCGCCGATCGGATCCGGCGGACTGGTGGGCGGCTGGTCGCCACCGGAGGTTGTTTTGACCTGCTGCACCGGGGGCACGTCAGCCTTTTGGAACAGGCCCGGGCACTGGGCGATGCGCTGATCGTGTGTCTCAACTCCGATTCGTCTCTCCGCCGAGCCAAGGGGCCCGGCCGTCCTGTCGTCTCGCAGCAAGATCGAGCCCGCGTCCTTTCCGCGCTGGCCGCCGTGGATAGCGTTGTGATCTTCGATGAATCAACGCCGGCGGAGCTGCTGGGCAAGCTGCGGCCAGACATCTGGGTCAAAGGAACCGATTACGCGAACCGACCAATGCCGGAGGCAGACACGGTACGGCAGCACGGCGGCCAGGTCGTTCTGGTGCCGGTCATACCCGGCTATTCCACGACCCGGCTGCTCGGCACCGCATCGCAGCAGCGGAACAACGAGCTGATTCGATCCGACATTCCACAGGAGGCCTCATGACAACGACAACCATGCCCGGCAGCACAGCGCTGGCCGCGCGTCCTTTTGGTGGCCAGGCCACGTTGGGCACGATCTTGGTGACCGGCGGCGCATCCGGCCTCGGCGCCGCCACCGTCGCGGCAGTGCAGGCGGCCGGTGGCACACCCTTGGTGCTGGATATCGCGGAACCAGCCGATGACGTTCCTTACCACCAGGTCGACCTGGCTGACTCGAATGCCGCCGAGCGTGCCGTTGAGGCGATTGTCGCGGCGAACGGCGGACGTCTCGACGGCGCCTTCACCGCTGCCGGAATCGACTCCTGCGGTCCCCTTGATCAAGTCCCCGGGGCCAGCTGGGAGCGGGTGATCAAGGTCAACCTGATCGGGACGGCCGCGGTCATCCGAGCGGCGCTGCCGCACCTGAAGAAAAGTCATGGCCGAGTTGTAACGTGCGCCTCGACACTGGGCATCAAGGCGGTCAGCGATGCCACCGCGTACTGCGCGTCCAAGTTCGGAGTTGTCGGATTCACTCGAGCCCTGGCGGCCGAAACGGCCGCTGAGGTTGGCGTCACGTTGCTGATTCCGGGCGGCATGCACACACACTTCTTCGACGACCGCAGCGAACAATACAAGCCACCGCCCGATGCCAAGCTGAACCAACCCGCCGATGTGGCCGCCGCGGTGGTGTTCGCACTGAGTCAGCCACCGGGCTGTGAGATTCGGGAATTGGTCGTCTGCCCCTCGACCGAGGGTTCCTGGCCCTGACAGTGCGGCACGTCCTGATCCTGCGTGCCCTGGGTCTGGGAGACTTTCTCACCGGCGTACCGGCATACCGCGGACTGCGGTCAAGCTACCGGGATGCAGTCCTGATCCTGGCCGCGCCTGGGTATCTTGAGCCGCTGATCCCGCTCACAGGTGCGATTGATCGGCTGCTGCCAACCTCGGGTTTGGGACGGCTGGGCTTGGTCGACCCTGCCCCGGACGTTGCGGTCAACCTCCACGGCCGGGGTCCGCAAAGCATTGACGAGCTGCTGCGCGACGGCCCGGGGAAGCTGATCACGCACCGCCACCCTCGCCGGCCGCAGGTGGCAGGCATCGACTGGCAGGAGGACCTGCACGAAGTGCAGCGCTGGTGTCGGTTGCTCGAGCTGGCGGGCATCTCGGCCGACCCGCGGGATCTTCGCCTGGCACCTCCCTACCTCCCGGCGCCGGTATCCGGGGCGATCGTCATTCATCCCGGGGCGGCGGCGCCCGCTAGGCGCTGGCCAGCCGAACGGTTCGGTGCTGCCGCCAGCCTGCTTCGCGATGCCGGACTTCCAATCGTGGTCACCGGCACCTCAGCCGAGAAAGTTGCTGCCGATACAGCGATCAGATCCGCAGATCTGGCAGCGAGCAGCAATCTCTGCGGTGAACTTGATCTTGCCGAGCTGGCGGCGTTGATCGCCTCGGCCCGGCTGGTCATCAGCGGCGATACCGGCGTGGCCCATCTGGCCAGCGCGTACGGCACTCCGTCGGTGATTCTCTTCGGCCCGACACCGCCCAGCCGGTGGGGTCCTCCACCCGACGGTCCGCACACCGCCCTCTGGCACGGCTCGACCGGGGATCCGCACAGTGATCAACCAGACGCCGGACTGCTGGAAATCGAGGTCGAGGACGTCGTACGCGAAGCCCAAGCCCGCTTGCAGGCCCGTCGACGGCCGCATTGGTCCACGGCCGGCGCGCCGGTTATGTAGCCGGGCACGAACAAACTGAGCACCGGTGTATCGATGGAGTTGCTGCATTGGCAACTAGCGCGAGGCCGGGGAAACTCCGCCGATGGCTCGTGAACGAATTCGGGCACTGCTTGGGCCCGCTGCGATGATTCCTAACCGCTCGACCAGTCTGCAGAGCAAGAGCTTTTCGACGATGAGAGGTGGGTCCTAATGAGCAAGGTGTTGGCCGGAATCACCACGTCGGTCGATGGGTACATCACCGGACCAGACGACGGCCCTGGCAATGGCCTGGGCACCGACGGCGAGCGACTCCATTACTGGGTATTCGGCGGACCATGGAAATACGCCGAGGAGAGGGGGGAGCCGACTGGCGAGGATGCCGCCTGGCTGTCGGAAATGAGCTCGCGAGCGGGCGCCGTGGTCGGCGGGCGTTGGACCTATGAGGCTGCCGGGCATTGGGGAGGGGAAAATCCCTGGGGGCTGCCGTTCTTCATCGTCACGCACAGACCCGAGGAGGAGCCGGAGGGCAAAGGGTTCACCTTCGTCGCTGGCGTGCCTGAAGCTGTTGAGAAGGCCAAGCAGGCCGCCGGCGCCAAGGATGTGAACGTCATGGGAGGGGCCGATGTCATCCGTCAGGCACTCGATGCCGGACTGATTGACGAGCTGACCATTGTCATCGCGCCTGTCGTTCTGGGCGGCGGAAAACGGCTATTCAAGGGCTTCTCGAAATCATTGGACTTGGAGCATCTCGGGGTCCGGCAGTCGCCGTATGCGACCTTCATCAGTTACGCCGTAAAGAGGCCATAACGACCGACGAACCCGGAACCGCTAACGCCAAGGCGGCCGGTCCTCCAGGCGACCTGCTACGTGCCGTTTCGCAGCAGTATGGCCTCGACAGCCCGACGGCCCGACGGCTTACCGGTGGCTACGCCAACGATGTGTTTCTACTCGACGGCAGTCCCCCGCTGGTCCTGCACGTCAAGCATCCGCCGATCGATTTGGACAGCCTGGCTTGGGAACACCAGTTGGTGCGTCGCCTGTCCGAACGGCTGCCGGAAGTGCCCGCTCCCCTGCCAGCACATGATGGCCGGACATTCGTTCTTCATCAGGGGAAGCCGGTTTGGCTCACCCTGTATCTGACTGGGAGCCCCGCCCAGCCCTCCGATCGCCGGGTCGTGGCAGCCGCTCTCGCTCGCCTGCACAGTGTCACCATCGATCTCCCTCTTCGCCCCGGCCACAGCAGGATCGGAGAGCGGCCGATACCCGCCGTTGGGGAAATGCCGCGGGAATTCGATCCTTGGCTGCCACTTATCAGCCAGGCTCGCAGCGACATGATCGGAATGATCTCCCAGATCAACGAGACAGGACGAATCACCGTCGGCATCACTCACAACGACATCTTTCCCGGAAACGTCTTGATCAAGGATGCGCAGGTCACCGCCTTGCTTGATTGGGAGGAAGCAGATATCGACTGGTTGGTCTGGGACGTGGCCTGCAGCATCTGGCCGTTCCGCGGCATGGCCAACGTCGGCGCCGCCATCGCTGACTTCATCGCCGGATACCGCGACGCCGGGGGCCGGCTGCCGCCGGACGAGGAGGAGTTGATCATCCCGCTCATCCGGGCGAAGCGAATCCTGGAGGTGCTTCGAGCACCCACTGACCGGGATCCGCGTTGGGACCTCCAGCTGGCGAACCTAGGTGCCTATGAGGCGCTGCGCTGAGGTGGCCACAGGTCGCTTACGCCCGTCCGCAGCGGACCGAACTATCTATCGAGCGATCGAGGCGGCTTCGACGAACGCGGCATCCCAGTCTCGACGGAAGCGCTCGATCCCATAGCGTTCCAGTGCGGCACGGCGCGCGTTCTGGCCTCGCCGGGCGGCCTCCTCCGGTTCATGAAGTAGCAGTCGAGCCGCCCGGACCAGTTCATCCACTCGACTGGACAGAGCACCGGCATCAGGCGGAACGGCCCGGGACGCCTCCGTGGCATCGAGCACGAGGACAGGCATTCCGAGCAGCATGGCTTGAATCAGTGACAAGCCCAGGGAGGTCCAGCGGTTGAGGTGCAGATAGACCCGGCGCCCGGCCATGGCGTCGTAGAGCTCCTCGGGCCCGAGATTCCCGGCAAAGGACACTCGAGCCTCAGTCGAGTGCAGGGCGTCCGGAAGCAGGTCTGCATCAATGCCGAACGCATCAATGGAGAGCCCGCCGAAGCGGCGCAGCAGGTCAGTCCCGGTAACGCGCCACCGCCGTACGGGCTCGTTCACTACGAAGGCCAACCGATCAAGATCGCCCCGGTAGCGAAATCCAGGGTCGGAAATGCCGTGCTCGATAACGCGGGTCGGTGTTCCACCACAGTCCCAGAACAGGTCATTGAAGTAGGTCACCTGAACGATGAGCAAACCCGGCAAATCAGCCAACGCATGCCGGCTGTTCGGCACGTCGCTCTTCGGTGTGTTGTGCTCGAGGAATATCGCGGCAAGACCGACGCCGGGCATCCGACCGGTCTGCTCGCGTACCAGATCTATCTCTTCGAGCCGCTGCAATAGAACCACATCGGGCGGCGCGTCCGCTAACTCCTCCCAGGTGATCTCGCGAGCGGACCGAGGCGGACATCCCTGGTATCGGGCCAGACCACCGCGCCCGTTCTGGGGCGGCAGAAACAGATACTCGTGGCAGCCGGTGAGGAGTGAGTCGGTGTAGCCACCATGCACATCCCAGAGCAAGATCCTCACTCGGGAGCCACCGGGACCAGCAGCTGGCGCTCCAGCACTGTTGGCAAGAACAGGGTCCGATAGCCGACTTCGGAGAAAAGTACGGTGATCTCCTCCCCTTCCAGGCTCATCACGACACCGTCCCCAAATGTGTCGTGACGAACCTGCTGCTCGACGGCGAAGGGACTGGGCGCCTCCGGCCCATCGGTGGCCGTACCGGCTCGGCAGTTGTCGCAGTCACCACAAAGGCCGGCAGTCGTCTCGCCGAAGTACTGCAAAAGGAACTGCCGCCGGCACCGTGAGGTTTCCGCGTAGGCGCGCATCATCTCGATCCGCGACCTCTGGATCGCCCGGTAGGCCTCAGCCCGTGCAATCACCTGGTCAACCGCAGAGGCGTCAGGATCCAGGCCGGTCTCCGACAGCAGGTTGAGGATCCGGCCCACAGCTCGAACGCTGAGTTCGGTGGTTTCCGATAGTTGCCCGCGGGTGGCCTTCCCGTTAACGGCCAGCGCGCCAAGCACCGCGGCTACATCGTCTGACTTGGGGATCGAGGCGTTGAAGAAGCGGGCAAGTCCCAGGTCTTCAGGACGGTAAAACAAGATGCCGAGGGCAGGCTGCCCATCCCTGCCGGCCCGGCCGACTTGCTGGTAATACTCGTCGGGGGACTCCGGGGCCTGGGCATGAACGACGAACCGGATGTTCGGCTTGTCGATCCCCATGCCGAATGCCGAGGTGGCGACCATGATGTCGGTGTCGCCGGTCATGAACTGTTGCTGAATGTCCTCCCGGACCCGTTTCGGCAATCCGGCATGGTAGGCCACGGCAGCAACGCCTTCAGCTTGAAGTTGAGCGGCATAGCGCTCAGTGGCTTTTCGGGTTGCCAGGTAAACGATGCCCGGGCCGGCGGTGGCGGTAATCGCTTCCAGAGCCCGCTTCTCCTGGTCTGCCTGATCCAGGCATCTGATGACGGAGAGATAGATGTTCTCCCGGGCCGTGCCACCGACGACGACTACCGGATCGCGCAGCTGCAGGCGTTCGATGATGTCGGCCCGAACCGGCGGCGCCGCCGTTGCGGTCAGGGCGATGGTCCGGGCACTGTCAATGCCTTCCAATAGCTCGCCAAGCCTCAGGTAGTCGGGCCGAAAATCGTGGCCCCAGGAAGAGACGCAGTGGGCCTCGTCGATTGCGATCAAGGTCGGACGCATGGCGGTAACCGCGGCCAGCACCTCGTCATTGGCCAACTGCTCGGGTGCCAGAAACAGAAACTCGAGTTGGCTGGCCGCCGCATCGGCCAGCGCCTGCTCCCGCTCACGCTTGGTTTCCGCTGAACTCACCCGCCGGGCACCGGTCTGGTGACCGTACTCCTCCAGCCGCGCTGTCTGGTCCTCCTGCAAAGCCAGCAGCGGCGAGACGACCAGCGTCGGACCGTCGAGCAGCACTGCCGGAAGCTGGTAGGCGAGTGACTTGCCGCCACCGGTGGGCTGGACGAGCAGCACGTCGTGTCCATCGAGCAGCGCGCGTACCGCCTCGCGCTGACCCGGTCGAAGTGACTCGTGGCCGAATACCCGCTGTGCGGTCTCCAGGATTTGGTCGTTCACGGTGTTCCAGCTTGCACAATCCGAGAAACTCCGACTGCGGCGGGGATCGCGAATCGGCTAGCCACTGCGAGCGCGGTCAGCAATGATGATCAGTAGCCGAAGGGAGAACCATGCGCGCACGCCTAGCTGCCCTCATGGTCGCCGTGCTATTGGTGACGACGGCGTGCTCGATCACCACGGGTTCGGGTACGGTCGCCAGTGAGTCCCGGGCTGTCAGCGGATTTCATGCCGTGGAGATCTCCGGAGCCGGGGAGCTATCAATCGAGCAGACCGGGACTGAGTCCTTGACCATCTCGGCAGAGCAGGACATCCTGCCACGCCTGACCAGCGAGGTCAGCGACGGCACCTTGAAGCTCGGAACGAAACGCCTGGCATTCCTGCGCGCGACCAAGCCCATCCGCTACACGTTGACTGTCAAAGACTTGACCCAAATTGCCATCTCCGGCTCGGGAACCGTACGGGTATCGAAGCTGAAGACGCCGAGCCTGCGGGTTGACATCAGCGGCTCAGGCAAGGTGACGGCGGCCGGCACGGCCGACGCTCAAGAGCTCGACATTTCGGGCTCTGGCACTTACGAGGCGGCTGAGCTGACCGGCAAGACGGCAAAGATCCGCGTGTCCGGCAGTGGAAACGCAACAGTCAACGTCACCGATGCATTAGACGTACGCATCAGTGGAAGCGGGTCGGTCACCTATAGCGGCAATCCGCAAGTCAGCCAGGAGGTCAGCGGCTCCGGAAAGTTGATCAAGAAGTAGCACCTCACTGGGAGCGGACGGTAAGCACGCTGTCGGGATCCAAGGCAATCCGTGTTCCGAACGGCCGGCTGACCTTGTCCAGTACGGTCTGGAGCCACTCTGCATCCTTCGTCGGCGCCCGATGCAACCGCAATTGGCGCGCCTGAAACGGCATCAGGCGTAACCGAAGAAGCTGTCCCGAGGTCGCCTCGACGTCAGCGAGATAGACCAGGCGCAGATCGTCGCGATACTGCTCATAGCCGCGGATCCCCTCATAGTCGTCGATCAGGTCTCCACACCCGTACAAGATCAACTTCCCTCTGTACACCTCGACCGGTCGCGGATGATGCGAAGAGTGCCCGTGGACGATGTCGAAGCCGCCCTCGATCAATCGATGTGCGAAGCGAACCTGATCCGGCTCCACGTCGTAACCCCAGTTGGACCCCCAGTGCACTGAGGCGATGAGGAGGTCACCAGGCTGCCGCAACCGCCGCGCCCGATCAGTCAGCTGATCCGCCTCGGCAGCCGACAGCTTTGGAAGCAAGCAAATGCCGGGGTCGCTCCCCGTGGCCACCCAGTCGACTGGAATTCCGCTCGATGGCGTGCCGAACGCATAGACGATGACCCGCCCTCCGGTACGCGGCAACGCGACGATGCCGGGCGCCTGCGCTTGGCCAAGAAAGCGGCCGGCCCCGGCGGTACGAAGTCCCGCCGCTGAGAGGACATCCAGTGTTTCCAGAAAGCCGCGGTGACCGAAGTCCAGTACATGGTTGTTCGCCAATACGCAGACATCGGGACGGGCGATCTCCAGCGCTGGAAGATTCGTAGGATGCATTCGGTAGTGCACTCCCTTGCGGGGTGCAAAGTCGTCGCTAGTCGTGATGCTTGTCTCCAGGTTGACGATCCGCACGTCGCATCCGACGGATTCCAGCATCGGCAGGGCATCACCCCACGGCCAGGACCAGTCGACGGGGTGATCAATCGCGCCGTTTACTGCTTCGGCGAGACCGACATAATCGCGCGCGTCCCGCATGTGGTGCTCGCGCAGCGCAGGCGCGCCCGGATGTGGCAGGACCTGGTCAATTCCCCGACCCAGCATCACGTCGCCGCAGAGAAAAACAGTCAGCACGTCACTCGTCGCCGACTGGGACCTAGCCATTGCCATGCTCTCCCTCCGGTCAGCCCTGGTGCTGCCCAGCGTCGTACATAGAGCCATCATGCGGAACAACCGCCCTGCCGCACCGATACGCTCGGCGGCATGGCTGGCCAGCGTCCCATCGACTACTGGTTGAAGCTCGTCGACAAGTTGATCAACGAGCACTTCACCAGGACCCTTGAGGAGCACGGGATCACCCCACGGCAATGGGAGATGATGAACCTCCTCAGTAGTCGACCGGCGTCGCAGGATGAATTGGACCAGGCCTTGGCGCCGTTTCCCCCGGAGCTGGAGGTGAGCAGCTTGACTGAAGAGCTGGCCGAGTTAGTGGAAAGCGGTTGGCTTGCGAGGCATGACAGTCGGTATGAATTGACCGAACGAGGCCTGACCACATACCAGCGCTTGGAACCGGTCGTGCGCTCCAGCAACGAGGCCATCGCTCGCGGCATCAGTGGGCAGGATTACTCCACGATGATGGCCGTCCTGGAGCGGATCGCAATCAACTTGGGGTGGCAAGAACCGGCCCCACCTCACGGATAAATTCGCACCCTCGAACTCGCGTCCCCTGAGGGACACAATGTCCATAGACATTCACAATCGGGGGTCGAGAAGGACCTAAAGTCACTGCGCTATATCTACAAGGAGGCAATCGTGCACGCGGAGGTAGGGGACCGAGTTGTCGTAGCGGGAGCGAAAATCGGCGCCCCCGTTCGGGACGGCGAAATCGTCGAGGTGCATGGGCAAAACGGAGAGCCGCCGTTTGTGGTGCGCTGGTCCGACACCGGACGAGAGAGCTTGTTCTTCCCCGGACCGGACTCGCACATCGACCACGAGGCTGCTCAGGGCGAGGAAGAATCGGGCGGATCGAGGTCGGCGCAATCTGCGGACCGGCCGCAAACTGCGGGATACAACGTGAAAAATTGGCACGTGGATCTCTACCTGTCCGAGAGTGAGGAGAGCACGACGGCCCATGCCGTGTTGCATACGCCGTCTCGCAAGGAGATCGACAGTCGTGGCGATGCTCACCTCAAGCCGGGCGACAAAAACGTCCCCGAGATTGGCGACGAGGTCGCGGTCGCGCGGGCGCTACGAGGTCTAGCCGACCGGCTCTTCGCCGCAGCATCGGACGACATGTCGGCCATCGAGGGGCGAGCAGTCAATCTCGAGAAGTAGCCGACTTGCTTGGGTGCTTGCGCCAAGATCAGCCGTATCAGGGGCCGGGAAACCGGGGCGGACTCTGAATGGATCGTCGAAGTGCAGGCACCACCCCCAGTGGGTGAGGCCTACGCCGGCTCCGTCGATCACAATTGGGTACGTAGTGTGAGGGGTCTGCCCATGGATAGCTCGGCCAGTGGCGAATCAGAGGCCGATTCTGGCATTCCGGTCAGCGTCGTGTCCCTGGCCACTGCCATGGTCGAGCTCGGCCGGCGGGGCTTTCGATTGACGCTGGGGCGTGCGCTTCCCGGCGAACCGACCTGGGACATAGCCGTTGGCGCCGCCGCAGTTGCCGGTGGAGTGCTCGTTCGGGGAGCTAGCGCCGCACGCCGCCTAGCCAGTCCTGCGGTACGGATCGCGCTACGCCCGCCGGTGCTGCCGCCTGCTTGGCAGCCCATTCGGTTGATCGAGACACTTCAGCAGCGCGGACAGCAAGAACGCATTTACGCCAGCGGCGCGGCGGAGCGAAGTCTTGACATCCTCCTGCCAGTGCTCGTCGATCAGGTACTGAGCCATATTGATCTCAACGCCTTGGTCAAAGAGCACCTGGACGTCGAAGCGATCGTCGCCGACCTGGATCTCGATGCCGTTGTCGACCGGGTGGACATCGACAAGGTTGCGGAGCGCCTGGACCTGGACTCGGTGCTCGACAGGATCGACTTCAACGCGATCGTCCGCGAACGGGTAGACCTCGACGCCATTGTCGGCGCCGTCGACATAGATGCCGTCGCCGGACGCCTGGACATTGACGCCGTCATCGACCGCATCGATTTCGCCGTCCTTGCCCAACAAGTCATCGACACTGTTGATCTTCCCGAGATTATTCGCGACTCCACCGGGTCGGTGGCGTCAGAGGCGGTTCGCGGCGTGCGCATGCAAAGTATTGAGGCCGATGACGCTATCGCTCGGGCGATTGATCGGATCCTCCGGCGCAATCGAACCATTCCGACAAGCCAGGCAGATGGCGGAACCCCAGGATCGGATGGAAAGCCCACGATGTCGATCGGGGTGCCGCCCGCAAAGCCATCACAACAATGAGTCCGGCCGTCTCCCCCATTCCGCAGGCAGCGCGCCCCTACCAGGGCCGACCTGCGGGACTAATAAGCCGATTCATTGCGGCCGCGATCGATCTCCTGATAGTCGTTCTTGCTCTGGTTGCCATCTATGCCGGCTGGGCTGGATTCCTGTTCCTACTACGGCCAGCAAGGTTCGAATTCCCGGACCCGTCGATCGTGCTCGGCATCGGCGCCGGTTTCGTCGTGCTCACGCTCTATCTGACCGCTGCTTGGATCATGACCGGGAGAACGTACGGCGACCACCTCATGGGGCTGCGAGTAGTCGATCATGTGGGAAGAGTGATGCGCCTACCTCGTGCGCTGATGCGTGCGCTACTTTGCGCGCTTTTTCCGGTCGGCTTGTTATGGGTCGCCGTGAGCGCCCGAAACAAATCGCTGCAGGACATCGTGTCGGGAACGTCCGTCATGTATGACTGGCATTCAGCGGACCCACCAAGAAGGACCAGGGCCGCTGATGGTTCACAAGAGAACAAGGTGCTGCCCATCCGCGACGTCAGCCGCCCAGCAGCGGGCGCACCGGCCGACCCGGGTCCTTGAGTTTCCCAGGTTTTCGGGATCGGCTATAGACAGGTGCCATCAAAGACGTCCATCGTGGCGGGTGATTGTCCCGCGTCTAGGAGCAGAGGGAGGCTCACCATCGTGTCTGGACCACGAGTCGCCGGGGCGCTGCTGATCATCGGGCTAGCACTGGTCCTGGCCGGATGTGCTGCAGGTCCGAACCAGCTGGCCGGGACTGGACCGGAACCGGCTGGATTCTTGTTAGGTCTCTGGCACGGGCTCATCAGCCCCATAACCTTCCTCATCTCCTTGTTCACTTCGGATGTGAACGTGTACGAGGTGCACAACAACGGGAACTGGTACGACTTTGGCTTCATGCTGGGCGTAGCGACCGCCTTCGGCGGCGGATTCGGCGGGGGTGGTGCTGCAGCAGGAACGCGACGATCACGGCGCGCTCGATAGATCAATAAGACATTGCTTGGTCAGCCAGTCGGCCTCCGCCAGTCGTCGCTTGCCAGATGTGAACCGGCCTGCGGACCCATCTGCAGCATTCCGCCGTCGACGACCCAGGAGGCGCCGGTGACGTAGCCGGCCTTCGGTCCCGCGAGAAAGCTGATCACCGCCGCGATTTCCCGGGCATCCCCGGGCCGGCGTAACGGGATTCCCGGTCGTTCCTGCTTGGTGGGATCGACATCTTCCTGGGCGGTCATCGGGGTTGAGATTTCGCCTGGTGCAACGCAGTTCGCGGTAATCCCATAGCGGCCAAGCTCCAAGGCAAAGGTCTTCATCAGCCCGCCAAGCCCATGCTTTGCCGCGTCGTACGGGCCGGAACCCACGCGAGGCTGATGTTCATGCACGCTGGTCACCGCTATCATGCGGCCACCGGTGCCACCGGCCACCATTTGCTTCGCTGCTCGCTGCAGGCAGACGAATGCCCCGTCAAGATTCACGGCGACTGTCGTGCGCCACTGGTCGTACGACATATCCAGCAGCATCGTCGATCCCCCGGTGCCGGCGTTGTTGACGAAGACATGAAGACCGCCGAGTTGCTTCGCAAGATCATTGATGACAGCACCGCAGCCCGGCAGGTCACTGGTGTCCAACTGCTCAATGAACGCCTTGCGCCCGACAGCTCGTACCTCCTCTGCAGTCGCCTCAGCGCCGTCGGAGTCGGAATGCCAGGTGATGCCAATGTCCATCCCGTCCTTGGCCAATGCCACCGCAGTGGCCTTGCCGATTCCGGAGTCGGATGCAGTCACAATCGCGTAGCGTGGTTCAAAGGTCATGCGCCGAAGTTTCCCACGTCGGCCCGGCTGCAAACTCCCCCGGTCGGCCGCTCCGGCGCTTGTCTGGCTCAGTGCTGAACTTGCTATTGCCATCTCAGGAACTCGCGTACTCGGCCAGCCCAGCCGCCGGAGTCAAGACGCGCCGAACGAGTCCTCCTGAGCCGTCACTGGTGCCCGCGGCAGGTCAGCCAGCTCGCGGGCTGCGAGCGAGGCGAACCCCGGCAATACCCAGTACCACGAATGTGGGGAACCGCCCGGCCGGCAACACCAGCGCAGCTTTAGGACTGGCCAGGACAACCGGCGCAAGGGCATCCACGCCTGCTGCTATCAGGGCCGCGATCGCCACTGGCCGAGGCAACAAACCGGTACGCAATCCGGCGACACCTAGCGAGGCCACCAACGAAGCCAGTCCAGCACCGTGCACCGGGCCACCGGCGGTGAACAGAAACCGATGCAGCCACTTGGCCTTATCCTCATCGCGGCCGTGACTGCCAGTGAGCGCGGCGGCCGCGGTCGCCGAAGCGGCCAAGGAGGCGCCGGCAAGTGCACCCCCGGCAATGGCCCCGGTCCGGAGCGCCTTCGATCCCGTCTTCGCAAGACCGGCGAGCCGCGCGACCGACGCAGCGAAACGCGCCAGGAAGACCGCCGAGAGAAGCTGTCCGGTCACATTGATTCGTTCCGGACCGGCGTTATCGATGAAGAATCGCTGGATGTCCTTGACCTCCGCGCCCGGTCGCGGGAATGGCGCATCCGCCAGGCTTAACCCTGTCGCGAGTCCTCCGACAAAGCTGACGCCGGTCAGCACTCCGCTCACCGCGCCGCGATCTGAAAACCTTCCAAGCTCTGACACTTCTCCTCCGATGCGACTAAACCCATACCGTTTCTACTGTCTCACTCGAGCGATGGGGTCGCATCACGCACAATCAGTCCGGGTCGGGGAGGAGGAGCCCGAGTACTGCGCGAAGCGACGGGCTGGCCGGCTCTCGCCAGATCAGCTCCAGCGGCAAGGTCAATGGTGGATCAAGTGGGCGAAGGACAAACCCGTCGATCTTGGTCTGCACCGGCATTGCCGGTACGGCCGGCCCCACACCTCTCCCGCTAGCGACCGCGCGCAGCACTGCCTCGGGAGCATTGATCGTGTCGGGCTCGATATAGATCTGGTCCGGCCGCGTCGTACCGCTCGGCAGGAGATGCCGGCAGCAGCGATCCCAGACCGCCGGCGAGATCGATCGGGGAAACAACACGATAGCCTCGTCGGCCAGGTCAGCAACCTCGACGGTGTCCTTGCTGACCAGACGATGCTCCATGGGCAGGGCGAGCTGGACTGGAACGTCCTGAATGAGCGCGGTCGTCACGGTGAGGTCGACCCGATCCCACACAATGGCGGCGTCGGCTGCCTCGTCCTGGACTGCCCGGGTAGCGTCGGCGGTCACGCTCGAGATGGTGATCACGTCGAGGCCGGTCGCTTGGTCAGCCAGACGTCGCAACTGCGGCCCGAGAACATGCTCAGCACCGCTGGCTACTCGCAATGTGATTTGCTCTGAGTGGCCGTTGGCGGCCATCACCTCGTCGCGCGCTCGCTCAGCCCGAGCCAACAAGATCCGGGCATGTCGAAGCAGCACCATGCCGGCCGGTGTAAGGGAGACTCCTCGCCCGTGACGATCGACCAATACGACTCCCAGGTCGCGTTCAAGGACCCGGAGCTGCTGCGACAGAGTGGGCTTGGCGATGCGCAAGCAGTGTGCAGCATGCCCGAAGTGACGCTCTTCCGCCAGAGCCACGAAGTACCGAAGCTGGCGCAGCTCCATAACAGGCTACGTTAGTCCACGACAAACAAAGGGACACCACATCACACAGTTAACTGTGGGAGGAATTGCGGTTTATGCGATAAACAGACTGAAGGAGCCGTGTCACCGTCCGGCTCGGAGGCATGAATGCGGACGGAGCTACGGCCTTACTCGAGGAGTCATCCATGCGCATTGGAATCGTTGCTCCACCCTGGGTACCAGTCCCACCCCCCCGCTACGGCGGGACGGAGTCCGTCATCGATCGCCTGGCACGCGGACTGGCCCAGGCTGGTCATGATGTCTTGCTTGCTGCTGCCGCCAACAGCACCTGTCCGGTTCCGCACGTAGCGGGCACTAAGGAGGCGGAAGAAGACGCGCCGCTGTGCTCCGATACGAATACCGAGCTTTGCCACATCGTCAAGAGCTACAAAGCTATGACCGACGTCGAGGTGATCCACGATCACACATTGGCCGGTCCAATGTTCCATAGATGGGGTCGATCAACACCAGTGGTCACTACTCTCCATGGACCGTTCGACCCAACGTTGACACCGATTTACGGCGCATTTCGCGATGTGTCAGTTGTCGCCATCTCGCAACACCAAGCCAAAGCCGCTGTCGGAGTCTCAATCGCTCGAGTCATCCACCACGGCATCGATGTGGCAGCCGTGCCCGAAGGCAAAGGTGACGGGGGCTACGCCAGCTTCCTCGGTCGGATGAATCCAGAAAAGGCGCCACGCGAAGCTGCGCTGATCGCCCGCGCGGCGGGGGTGCCGTTACGTATGGCTGCCAAGCTTCGCGAGCCTGCGGAAAAGGAATACTTCGATGCCGAGGTGAAGCCGCTGCTCGGCTCGGATATCGAATACGTGGGCGAACTTGGCGAAGAAGAAAAACTGGCGCTGGTCGGTGGGTCGTTCGCCCTGCTCAATCCAGTGCAGTGGCCGGAGCCGTTTGGTCTGGTGATGATCGAGGCTTTGGCGACAGGCACACCGGTTGTTGCGACGCCGTTCGGATCTGTGCCCGAGTTGATCGACGACGGCGTCACCGGTTATGTACGCCAGGGAGAAGGGGATCTTGCTGCAGCGTTGTTAAAGGCTGCGAGCCTCGACCGGGCGGAGTGCCGTGCGGTCGCCCGCCGGCGCTTCGATATCGCAGGGATGGTTCACAAGCACATAGAGCTCTATACCGAGCTGGTGAGTTCAGGACCGTCCCGGAACAGAGGCGTAAGAGAAACCGCACGAGTTCCGTGGCTGAGAATTGGCCGTCCCCAGGTGAGCTCTCACCGGCCTGCCAGCGTCCAGAGGCCAGGAGCTCAAGCCAGCCAGAACTGAATAAGGTGTCTGACTGCTCCGTCAAACGCGTCCGCAGGACCGTGTCAGCACAACAATCGGGTGACTCTGCCTGGCCTGAGCACCACTTCCGGGCGGGATGTGGCAGCGTGATGGTGTGCATGATCGACAGGTCAACTGTCTAGAGGGCAACACATTCCTGATCAGCGACGGGAGTGGCGACGTCGAACCCAAACCGGACCAGATTCTGGGCTTGTTCTACCGGGACGTCCGCCACCTCTCGCGCTGGGTGCTGACCATCGACGGAATTCCGCTGGACAGCCTGTCAACCGGTGCCTCCGGTTTCCCGACCGCGACCTTCTTCCTCGCCGCACCGGGTAGCAACGTCTACGAGAATCCGACCGTCTCGATAATCCGGACTCGAACCCTGGGCGAAGGCACGGGCGAGGATCTGCATGAATACCTCACAGTGATCAACTCCGATCGCGACCAGGTGGTGCTGGAACTGATTCTCATTTTCGGGGCGGACTTTGCCGACATCTTCGAGGTCAAGGACCGCCAGCTGAAGAAGAAGGGGACCATCTCGCGCTGGGTGCGCGGAGAGGAGGTCGAACTGGTCTACCGCCGGGAAGACTTCGTCCGGCGCACCATCGTTCATGCGGAGGGGGCGACGCTGAGCCAAGGATCCGCGACCTACCTACTGAAACTCGCCCCGGGCGAGTCATGGTCCACAACGCTTCGCGTCCAGTTCTTCTCGTCCGCGCCAAGTCAAGAAGGGCCGGGCCCGCCAGCACGTGCCGCGGCCCAGGCGCCGGGCCAACGGGCGAGCGAGCACCTCCAGGAGATGGAGGAATGGCTGGCGGCAGCGCCCAGCCTGCACGCCAGTTCGGACAATCTTTGGCACACCTACACCCAGAGCCTCCGCGACCTTGCTGCGCTGCAGCTGCACGCTCAGGCGCTGCCAGAAGGGGCCGCCATCCCCTCGGCGGGCCTGCCATGGTTCATGGCTCTGTTCGGCCGGGACAGCCTGATCACGAGCTACCAGTCGCTCCCGTTTGCGCCGCAACTCGCCTCCGCCACATTGCAGGCTTTGGCGCGCCGGCAGGCCACTCAAATGGACGACTTCCGCGATGCGGAGCCAGGCAAGATCCTTCACGAGTTACGGTTCGGCGAGTCCGCCTACTTTCAGGACCGGCCCGAGTCACCGTATTACGGCTCGGCGGACTCCACCCCCCTGTTCTTGATCGTGCTCGATGAGTACGAGCGTTGGACCGGTGATGCCGATCTGGTGCGGCGGCTCGAGCCCCAGGCACGGGCGGCGCTGAGATGGATGGAACGCTTCGGGGATTTCGACAACGACGGCTACATCGAGTACTGGAGGCGCAACGAAGTCAACGGGCTCGACAACCAGTGCTGGAAGGATTCCTGGGACTCGATCGTCCACCCCGACGGGAGCCTGGCGAGGCAGCCCCGGGCGACCTGCGAGCTGCAGGGCTATGCATACGATGCCCGGTTACGAACCGCTCGGCTGGCTCGGGAGATCTGGCACGATCCGGCCCTGGCGGAGCGGCTGGAGCGCGATGCCACCGACCTGAAGGACCGGTTCAACACCGACTTCTGGATCGAGCAGGATGGCTTTTTTGCTATCGCCTTGGACGGGGCAAAGAGCCAGGTGCAGACGCTGACCTCGAACATCGGTCATCTGCTGTGGAGCGGCATCGTCGACGACTCGAAGGCGGATGCCCTGGCTTCCCACCTCCTCGGCGAGGCACTGTTCAGCGGCTGGGGAGTTCGGACACTGGCCGCGGGGCAGCTGGCATACAACCCGCTCAGCTATCACGACGGCACGGTCTGGCCACATGACAACAGCCTGATCGCTGCCGGACTGGCTCGCTATGGCCGGCATGAGGAGGCCGGCCGGATTGCCCAGGCCATCCTGCAGGCCGCCGAGTACTTTCACCACCGACTTCCCGAGGTATTCGCCGGCTATCCACGCTTCCTAACCCAGCTCCCGGTGGAATATCCGACGGCTTGTTCCCCGCAAGCCTGGGCAGCCGGTACTCCGCTGCTGTTGCTGCGAGTAATGCTGGGGTTGGAACCGACCGAGATGGGATTGAGCAGCAAGCCTCATATCCCGGACGGGATCGGAAGCCTCGGGCTGGAGGGCGTACCTGGCCGCTGGGGTCGGGCCGATGTTCCGACTGTGGCACCCTGACCCGGCACGATCGCCTGTGCGCTCGTGGGCAGGTGCGGCGTACGGTCGGCTGGGACCATCCCTAGCTCGCCGGGCTGCCGCCCTGGGCTCCCTCTGACTGCTCGGTTTGCTCTCCCTCAATGGTCACTTGGTGCAGCTCTTGGCCGCCCCGGCTTTGCACCTGAATGCGGCGGGGCTGAGCCGACTGAGCCAGCGGAATCGTGATGTGCAGCACGCCATTGGAATAGGAGGCCTGAACCTTCTCCACATCGACGCTGTCGCCAAGTTGCAGTTGCCGGGTGAACATGCCCTGTGCCCGCTCGGCAACCAGAACACCCTGGCCCTCTTGATATTCGGACTGACGCTCTGCCCGGACGGTCAAGATGTTGCGCTCAGTCGTGATGTCCAGGCTGTCGAGATTGACCCCCGGAAGGTCCAAAGCCACGTGGAAGCCGTCGTCGGCCTGCCACACGTCCATCGCCATCCCAATCGGTGTACGAGTTCCCGACAGGAATTGATTCGTCACCCGATCGAAATGCCGGAACGGATCGCTGAATGGGTCGAAACGAAGCACACTCATGAAGACCTCCTCCTTGAGAACTCATTTACACCTACCTGCACCAATTTAGAGCAAACGACCTCGAGCGGTCCGGTGAGTGCCCAGACGTCAAGCCGGAGATGCCCCAAAACCTGAAATATCACGACACCAAGTCAAGGACACAGTGGGCTCAGGTCTAGCCGCTCCGTTTCACCCAACAAGGGTGCAGCGAAGGCCAGGACTCCTCAGGCCTGCCGCCGGTAGTTCAGGTAGACCACACCGTTGTCATAGGAGTCGCAGGCGGCGAGCGACAACTTCCGCGCCTGGGGTTCCTCCGGGAAGAGCCGCGGACCTGATCCGCGAGTGGTCGGGTAAACGAACAGATGTAACTCGTCAACCAAACCATTGGTGATCATCGTCCGGACCAGCGTTCCGCTACCACTGGTGTAGAGGTCTCCATCGACGTCATCCTTCAGCCGGCGGATCGTCCCCCGGTCGTACGGTCCGATGATCTTGGAGTTTCTCCAGTCGGCGTCGTCAGCGTTCCCGAGACGACGTACTTCATGGTGTCGTTGAAGAATGGCGCCCCCGGATCATCCTCGACAGTGCGTTGCGACCACCCTCGTTCGAACATCTGGTAGGCGACGCGCCCGAGCAGGATGGCTTGGCAACGCTGCGTGACCGCGCCGATCGCCTCCCCCATCTTGGGATCAAAACCGTAGTCGAACGTCCAAGTCGGCTCGTCGATCACGCCGTCGAGAGCCATGAACTCGTGTACCTGAATTGCTGCCACTCGGCACCCCCTGAGGGTCGATTATTGCGGAATAGACCAGGGGATCGCCATCAACTCGTCGGCCCAGGAGAATGGATGCTCAGGAGGCCATGACGCTTTCGCCCACATTGCCGATGATCGCGCGAAGCTTGCTCAGCACCCTGGAGAGCAGCCGGGAAACCTGCATCTGGCTGGTTCCGATAATGGCCGCGATCTCAGCCTGAGACCGTTGCTCGAAGAAGCGGTACCACAGCAACTGCCGTTCGCAATCAGTCAGCTCGTCGAGCGCCGTGTTGATGATCAACCGCACCTCGGTGCGGTCCAGCTCCTCCTGGCTCTCGGTGGAGATAAAGTGCATCCCGCGAGAGACAGCGGCATCGAGAGACGTCGGACTGTAGGAGTGGCTTGCAAATCGGGCTTGCTGCACCGCGCCGACGCTCTCACCTAGTTGGCGGGCCAGATCCCGCGGGCTCGGTATACCCCCGATGCTCTGAACCAGCGCCGGCCATTGCTGCCAGATGCCAGAAGCCAGCTCCTGCGTCCGGCGTGGCGGCCGCACCATCCAACCGTGATCACGGAAGTGCCGCTTCAACACTCCGGTGATGGTTGGCACGGCAAAAGCGATGAAGGCGCCCTGCTCCGGATCGAAGCGCTGAGCCGCTTCAACGAGTCCGGCACGGGCAACCTGCAGCAGGTCCTCCTCGTCCTCACCGCGGTGCAGGAATCGGCGGGACAGGGTCTCGGCGAGCCAGAGGTGTGAGGTCACCACCTCGTCAAGAATCTGCTTACGCTCGTCAGGCACAGCCTCCCGAGCTTTGAACAACAACTCCCGAGTACGGTCGGCCAGCTCTTGTCGCGGGCTTTGCTGTTTTGATCTGCCATCCTCATCCAGGTCATCTGCCAGAGCGCTCGCTTCGACAGAGGTGAGGAGGACGAATTGCGGCGATTTGGGCACCAGCGCAACACCCTTCATTCGATCGAGGTGTGGCGCATGGTTCGACCACGTCACCAACCAGATAATCACATCGTTGGGCTATGGACAAGGGGTTCGCGAATTTCATTTGACTTTAGCTACGCCTGGACCTTGAGTGCCCAGCCCCGCAGAGATGTCGAGCCCCGCTAAGAGATACTTCCGGGCATGGTGACGGAACCGCTGCGCGTAGCAATTCTTGGTGCCGGCATGATCGGTGATGTCCATCGCCGGGCAGCCGTCCTGGCCGGTGCGGAGGTTGTCGGCGTGCTGGCCTCCAACGCTGAACGATCACGTGAGGTCGCGGCGAAGTGGGGCGTCACGGAGGCCTACTCGGAGATCGCTCAGGTGGTGGAATCCGACATTGATGTGGTGCACATCTGTACACCCAACGCGTCCCACGTGCCGTACGCGATCTCGCTCATGCAAGCCGGCAAGCACGTGCTGTGTGAAAAGCCGTTGGGATTGAGCCGGAGCGAGGCCGAGAAGGCCGCAATCGTCGCGACCGAGACCGGCGTCGTGAACACCATGCCGTTCGCGTATCGGTTCCATCCGATGGCCCGGGAGATGCGGGCGCGGGTCCACGATGCCCAGTTCGGCGACGTCAACCTGATCCACGGCAGTTACCTGCAGGACTGGATGCTCAACCCTAGGGTCGGCAACTGGCGGGTCGACCCGAGGCAGGGCGGACCCTCCAGGGCATTCGGCGACATCGGTTCACACTGGTGTGATCTCGCGGAATGGGTCACCGGACAGCGCATTGCCACCCTGGTGGCGACTACCTCAATCAGCGTTCCCGAGCGGCCTGCCGCAACCGCGGAGACGTTCAAAGCTGCCGCTTCCGACGCCCCCATGGTCGCGGTCCAGACTGAGGACAGCGCTTTGATCTTGTTCCGAACTGAGGACGATGTCGCAGGGTCCGCGGTCATCTCCCAGCTGGCTGCCGGACGGAAGAACCGGCTATGGCTGGAGGTCGACGGTGCTCAGCGGAGCGCGGTCTTCGACCAGGAGTATTCGGAGTATCTCTGGATCGGTTCGGAGGAGCAGGTAACGATCTTGAGCAGAGACCCCAACCACGGTTCGGCGGAGCAACGCCGCCTGTCCACCCTGCCGGCGGGGCATCCACAGGGTTACGCGCAGTGCTTCGAGGCCTTCGTTGCCGACAGCTATGCGGCCGTACGGGCGCACTCGACGGCCGGCCCCGTTCCGGAGGGGCTGCCGACCTTTGCTGACGGAGCTCGAGCCGCCGCTATCTGCGACGCCATGCTCGAGTCCGCAAAGAACGAGACCTGGGTAGAGGTAAAGGAGCAATCATGAGAGAAGCAACCGGAAAGGCTCGGCCGAAGCAGGCACGTCCGGTGACGTTGTTCACCGGGCAGTGGGCAGATCTGCCATTCGAGGAGATGTGCCGACTGGCCGGCGAGTGGGGCTACGACGGCCTGGAGATCGCCTGTTGGGGCGACCACTTCGATGTAGCCAGGGCTGCTGAGGACGACACGTACGTCAAAGACAAGCGCGAGACTCTGGAGAAGCACGGTCTGGGCTGCTGGGCGATCTCCAACCACCTCAACGGCCAGGCCGTATGCGAGGCGATCATCGACGACCGGTACAAGAACATGGTCAACCCGCGCGTCTGGGGCGACGGGGATTCGGAGGGTGTCCGACAGCGGGCGGCGGAGGAGATGAAGACCACTGCCCGAGCTGCGGCGGCATTCGGCGTTGACACAGTGGTCGGGTTCACCGGGTCGGCGATATGGCACTACGTGGCGATGTTCCCCCCGGTCGCTGACGATGTCATCCAGGCCGGCTACGCCGACTTCGCCGACCGGTGGAACCCGATCATCGACGTCTTCGACGAGGTCGGCGTGCGTTTCGCACATGAGGTACATCCGTCGGAGATCGCCTACGACTACTGGACTACCGTGGCGACGCTCGATGCCGTCGGCCGCCGGCCGGGTTTCGGGCTCAACTTCGATCCGTCGCACATGGTCTGGCAGGAACTGGACTATGTGGGCTTCCTCGCCGACTTCCGGGACCGGATCTACCACGTCGACTGCAAAGACACCAAGGTCCGGATGACTGGCGGCCGCAATGGCCGGCTCTCATCGCACTTGCCGTGGGCCGACCCCCGCCGTGGCTGGGACTTCATCTCCACCGGCCATGGCGACACCGACTGGGAGAGCATCTTCCGGATGCTCAACTTCATCGGCTATGACGGCCCGATCTCGATCGAGTGGGAAGACGCCGGCATGGACCGCCTCGATGGCGCGCCTGAGGCCCTGGAATTCATTCGCGGCCACAACGCCATCACCCAACCGGCCGCCTCCTTCGACGCCGCCTTTGCGGTCAAGGGCTGAGGCCAGCCCGGTTAATTGTCGCCGCGTGTTACCTAGTCGATTGGGGTATGTCGGGAATCGATGGGGCGGGCGCCTAGGAGCTAACCCCATCCAGGTCCTCCTGGTTGAGGAGACAGCCGGGAGGACCGCCTTGTGCATAGTGTGTCCGCTCCAGCGATCGCAGCGCTCGCCGACGTGCCGTCACGCGAGGCCGTGTCGCGGATGGCGCATGTGCTCACGCCGCTCTCGCCGTAGCGAGCCTCGCCGCTTGGCCCGTTCTAGAATCGCATAGAGCACCGGAACCAGAACCAGCGTCAACAGCGTCGAGGAGATCAAGCCGCCGATCACCACGATCGCCAGCGGCTGGGAGATGAAGACGCCTCCGCCGGTAACTCCGAGGGCCATGGGCGTTAACGCCATGATCGTCGCCACCGCGGTCATCAAGATCGGGCGCAACCGCTGCCGAGCACCATTGATCAGGGCTCCATTGATGTTCTGACCTTCCAGCCGGTAACGGTTCACCAGGTCGATCAACACGATTGCGTTGGTCACCACGATGCCCACCAGCATCAAGACTCCGATCAGCGCCGGGACGCCCAACGGTGTGTCACTGATCAACAGGGCGCCGATCGCTCCGGTAGCCGCGAACGGGACGGATACGAGCAGGATTGCCGGTTGCAGCAGGCTCTTGAAGGTCGCCACCATCACCACATAGACGATGGCGATCGCCACTAGCAGCGCCACGCCGAGCTGGCTGAAGGCTTCCCGCTGATCCGCACTGACACCGGCAACTGTCGCATCCACGCCGGGGGGCAAGGAAACATTGTCGAGCGCCCCAGTGACGGCGGTCGTAACGGCGCCAAGGTTCTCACCCTCGGGGAGCAGCGAGACGGTTGCGCTGCGCTGCCCATCTGAGTGGGCAACCTCCGTCGCGACCCTCTCCAAGCTGACCTCGGCGACCTTGCTCAATTCGACCGGGCCGGCACTGCCGGTGATCTCGATCTGTTTCAGCTCCTCGACGCCGAT
>Ga0126312_10000010_pt1 | contig 71297 bp, 76 predicted proteins | sample Plot104A_FD_92537 | JGI IMG/M metagenome (GOLD analysis project Ga0126312, IMG submission 92537) | Serpentine soil microbial communities from UC McLaughlin Reserve, CA, USA - Plot104A | ecosystem: Environmental > Terrestrial > Soil > Grasslands | place: USA: UC McLaughlin Reserve, Lake County... | reverse complement strand
TCAGGCCCGGATTCTCCTCGGTGTCGAGCTTGGCGAAGGTCACGTCGCCGTACTCCTGTGAGGCCTTCTCGTAGATCGGCGCGAATCTCTTGCACGGTCCACACCAGTCAGCCCAGAAATCCACCAGTACGATGTCGTTCTTCGTGATGGTGTCCTCGAAGTCTTCGGCGTTGATGTTGATTGTTGGCATAGGTTGCGTGCTCCTCGGTGGGCGGCCTGGCCTGTGGTGCGGCGGGTTGATGTCCGTGCAGAACAACTAGCAGCGATCTCCCGGTATTCCGGCCCTCACTTGATGGCCACAATGCGCCGCATCGGAATGGCCACCTCGACTACCCCACGTTTCGCCAGCCGGTCCTCGAGAAACTCAATCGCACTCACAACTCGCGACCAACGGGTCTCCGGCAGGTAGACCGCCGACATCATCAGCTCGGCGTCCGAGCGGCTGCGGATCGGGAAGCGATAACGCTCCCGAGCGTCCTCGACGGCGGTCATCCCGTGTAGCTCAAGGGTCCTCGCGAAACCGGTCAGTTCGACCGGACCCGGGAATTGCGGCTTGGTCCGAAGCCGAGTATTGATCCGTGTTAGCACCCGGACATCGCGCGGTGCCAGAGGGCGGATTGCCGGCGCGATTCCGGCCAGCACCCCGCCAGGCCGCAGCACCCGCGCGACCTCGTCGATCACCTGGGTCAGCGGTTGCATAACCACGAGCCCAAGACAGCTGGTTACCGCATCGAGGCATCCATCTCGAAACGGCAGCCGTAGTCCGTCCGCCCGCACCCACGGTCCGGCCCCACGTTCTGCGGCCAGCGCCAGCTCGTGCTCGGAGACGTCGAGTCCGATCACCGTACGTCCAGGTCGGTCCAGCTCCCGCGACATCGCTCCAGAGCCGCACGCAAGATCGAGCACCGTCATTGCGGTATCCGAGACCGCGCGGGCCAGCCATCGGTAGGGCGAATGGTCGCCAGCCACGGCCTGGGACAGGACCGCTTCGATGATCCCGGTACGTTCGGCATGGAAACGTGCCAGGTATGCCGGCCAATTCAGTTCTCCGCCGTCGGCGCGGTCGACGCTGCCCATCTCAGTCGCGGCTCAGACCCGCGACACGAACAGATGTGTCGATGCCTCGCGATCGATTTCGCACGCGGGCGATCCCTCGGCGATAAGTCGCACACCAAGGCCGCCGACCTCGGCGCTGACCTGGGCTCCGGGGAGAATGCCCGCCAGACGCAGGGTGCCCATCATCTCGACATCCTTCTGAATCTCCTCGCTCATTCGCACGATGACCACCCGGATGGGTTGACCGGTGCCCCGCTGAACCACTTCCTGCAGCTGCTCGTTGCCGTTGCGGAACGGCGCCTGTGCCGTGGCAACCCCCAACTCGCCCAGGCCGGGGATCGGATTTCCGTACGGTGATTCAGTCGGCGCGTGCAACAGCTCGACCAGTCGTCGCTCGACATCCTCAGAAATGACATGCTCCCAGCGGCACGCCTCGTCGTGGACCTTCTCCCAGTCCAAACCGATCACATCGATCAGCAGTCGCTCGGCCAGCCGATGCTTGCGCATCACCCGGGTCGCTCTGGCGCGGCCCTCCGCGGTCAGCTCCAGATGCCGGTCGCCCAGCACATGTACCAAGTTGTCTCGCTCCATGCGCGCAACGGTCTGCGACACCGTCGGCCCGCTCTGCTGCAACCGTTCGGCAATCCGGGCGCGGAGCGGGGTGATGCCCTCCTCTTCGAGCTCATAGATCGTCCGGAGGTACATCTCGGTGGTATCGATCAAATCGCTCACGATTGCCATTCTCTCTTACAGCTGGCAAGCATCTGTGTCCCGGCAAACTCGGGAAGATAGGGCATGAGCCTTCACTCTCCGCCCGCCGTCTGGTGGGTACGTCGTGACTTCCGACTCTGTGACAACCCCGCACTTCACGCTGCCGTCGAGGACGGCGGCACGATACTTCCGCTCTTCATTGTGGACCCGGTGCTCCAGCGCTCGCCAGGTGCAGGGCGTGGGCCCTGGTTGCTGGCGGCATTGGCGGCACTGGATTCAGACCTTCGGCGTGGCGGCGCCCCAGGCTTGAACGTCGTCGGCGGCAGACCGTCCGAAGTGATTCCCAGGATTGTCCAGCAGAGCGGCGCCCAGCGTGTGCATATCAGCGCCGACTTCGCGCCGTACGGTCGGCGTCGGGATGCGGCAGTGCAGCGTGCGTTGGCGCGGGCCGGCAAGGAACTCAGAGCGACGGGATCCCCGTACGCAATCGCTCCAGGCAATCTGTACAACGAGGCCGGCCAGCCGTTCCAGGTCTTTTCCCCATTCCATTACGCCTGGCTTGCTCAGGAGGTGCAGCCCCCCGCACCAGACGTTGCGGCCGATTCCGTGGAGTGGGTCGCGGCTGACGACCGGCTGCGACTGGAGGAGCCTGATGCTGATCTTGCCTCACTTGCCGGCGAGCAGCCTGCCCGTCAGTCCTGGTACGAGTGGCGCCACCGTGACCAGAACGGAGTCGGTGACTATAAGAGATTGCACGACTTCCCGGGCGTGGACGCCACGTCGCACCTGTCGATCACCCTTCGCTGGGGGCACCTGCACCCCCGTACGCTGCTCGCCGATCTTGCGCCGCTTCGCTCACAGGGCGCGCAGGCCTATGCTCGCCAGCTCGCCTGGCGAGACTTCTACGCTGATGTCTTGTTCCACCGGCCCGAAGCCCGGCGCGAGCCAGTGCGGCCAGAGTTCCGGGGCCACTGACGACCCAGCAGCAAATCTGACCGCTCGCCGACGGTTCGAAGCATGGAAATGGGGTCGGACCGGGTATCCGCTGATTGATGCCGGGATGCGTCAGCTGCTAGCAGAAGGCTGGATGCACAATCGTGTCCGAATGGTCATGGCCTCATTCTTGATCAAGGATTTGCACCTCGGCTGGTTGCCGGCGGCCGAATGGTTCATGGATCGACTGCGTGATGGCGATCTTGCCCAGAACCATCTGAATTGGCAGTGGGTGGCCGGCTCAGGCACCGATCCGGCCCCGTACTTCCGCATCTTCAACCCGATCACCCAAAGTGAGGGGTTCGATCCGGACGGTACCTACATTCATCGTTACCTGCCCGAGCTGATCGACGTACCGCTGGAGCATCTGAACCAGCCGTGGAAGAACCCGGCCGGCCTGCCCGCTGGCTATCCGCCGCCGATCGTCGATCACGCGGCGGAGCGCAAGGAGTCGCTCGACCGGTTCGCCGCCGTCAAGCGACGCTGATCACACAGAATTGCGTTGACCAGGAAGGCGAGGCCACATACCTTTGATGCACACGGGAAGGAGGTGGTCCAAAGAATGAATGACTTTGGGACATGTGAGGTGACGGCCAGCTAGCCGCCATTCGGCACGTGTAACACCGAGCCGCATGCGGCCCGGCTAATCCACAGCCGACACCCGAACCCGCGAGCGCCGGACTTGTCCTCCCGGCCGACACCCTTAGCGGTTGTCGACAAGCTCGCGGGTTTGTCCTTTTCTGGGGTCTGACCAGGACTCGATGGTCGTGGTTCTGGGAGCCAATAACGCTAGCGTTGACGACCATGCAGCCGAAGCACGGGTCGCGGAAGGCAACCCCTGATCGAACCGTCAGGGTTGCTCCAGAGCGGCTCGCCCGCTGGCTGACCGGCTTTGCGGAGCGGCACGGCAAGGTCATCGTGAGCCAGTGCGGCGGACAGGTAATACTGTCCGCTGCCGATGGGGCACAGGCGTTGATCAGCGTGCCGTTCCCGCCGCCGCCACTTGGTGCCAGTACGCTCGATGATCTTGTCCATCACGTGGCAGTCGAGCGCCAGGTCGGCGCACTGCTGGTCCGCAAAGGCGGCTATGCAGTCGGCGTCTTCGCCGGCCGGGAACTGATCAGGTCAAAGGTCGGCTCCTCCTACGTGCAGGGTCGGACCAAAGCCGGTGGATGGTCACAGCAGCGATTCGCGCGCCGTCGCGAGAACCAAGCGGACAAGGCATACCAGTTGGCGGCTGAGGCAGCCTCGGCAGTCTTGCTGCCTGCTGTAGATGATCTTGAAACAATCTTCCTGGGTGGTGACCGTGCGGGGGCTGAAGCGGTGCTGGCCGACTCCCGTCTGCCACCAGTACGAGCAAAAGCCAGTTCACACGTGCTGCCGGTAGCCGAGCCAAGGCTGTCAGTACTGCGAGCGTTCCCCGACCAGTTCCTAGCCGTGCCGATTCGCCTGAATGACCTCACCTAACCTGAAGAGAGAGCGGACACCACAGGCAAGGAGGCAGCCATGGGCGTCGGATCAGAAGTCATCTCGCGAGTCCTCAACGCGGTGCCCAACGAGCTGCTGATTGGCGGCAAGTGGGTCGCCACCGAGCAGACGCTCGACGTCGAGGATCCATCGACTGGTGAGGTCCTCACTTCAGTCGCCGACGCGTCAACCGAGGAAGGTATAGCCGCCCTCGACGCTGCAGTCGAGGCGTCGGAAGGTTGGGAACAGACCGACCCCCGAGAGCGCGGGGAGATCCTGCGGCGTGCATTCACCCTGCTCACCGAGCGGGCCGAAGACATCGCGCTGCTCATGACCTTGGAAATGGGCAAGCCCCTTACCGAGTCGAGGACCGAGGTTACGTACGGCGCCGAGTTCCTGCGCTGGTTCTCCGAGGAGGCTGTGCGGATCGCGGGCCGCTATTCGGTGGCTCCGTCGGGCGGCACCCGGCTGGTCACCGTCAAGCAGCCAGTCGGTCCGGTCTACGCGATAACGCCGTGGAACTTCCCGCTCGCCATGGGCACCCGCAAGCTTGGCCCCGCGCTGGCGGCGGGCTGCACGGTGGTGATCAAGCCCGCGGCGCTGACGCCGCTGACGACGCTGGCTCTCGCCGCGATCCTCATCGAAGCCGGCCTGCCCGATGGGGTGGTCAATGTGATCACGACTTCGCACTCCGCTGAGTTGTCATCGCCGATCATGGCCGACCCTCGGCTGCGCAAGATCACCTTCACCGGCTCGACCGAGGTCGGCCGGCGCCTGATAGAGCAGTCGGCGCAGAAGGTGCTCAGGATCTCGATGGAGCTCGGCGGCAACGCCCCGTTCCTGGTCTTGGCCGACGCCGACCTGGACAAGGCCGTCGACGGCGCCATGCTGGCCAAGATGCGCAATATCGGGGAGGCCTGCACCGCCGCCAACCGCTTTCTAGTACATGAGTCCTTGGCGAACGAGTTCGCGTCCCGGCTCGCCTCGCGGATGGGCGCCCTGACCATCGGCCGGGGTGTCGAGGACGGCGTCGAGGTTGGTCCGCTGATCGACTCGGACGCGGTGGACAAGGTGTCCCAACTGGTGGCGGACGCCGTCGACTCCGGCGCAAAGATCCTGACCGGCGGCTCGGCGATCGATGGTCCAGGCCACTTCTACCGCCCGACTGTCCTGAGTGATGTGCCGAGGACAGCCCGTGTCTTCCGCGAGGAGATCTTCGGACCCGTGGCACCGGTGATCACCTTTAGCAGTGACGACCAGGGCATCGAGCTTGCCAACGACACCGAGTTCGGCCTGGTCGCATACGCCTACACCGAAAGCCTGACCAAGGCGATCACAGTGGCCGAGCGGCTGGAGACAGGAATGGTCGGAATCAATCAGGGCATCGTGTCCAATCCGGCCGCGCCGTTCGGCGGTGTCAAGGCTTCTGGGCTGGGGCGCGAAGGCGGCCACGAGGGCATCGAGGAATATCTGGAAACCAAGTACGTCGGCATCCGTCTTTAGGCGGCTCCCCTTCAGATGGTTCGGCTCGTACCTCAAGGCGCCAGCCGGACGATCTCCCACTCCTCGCCCGTGCGGCGGTAGAGCAGCCGGTCATGCATTCGGCTGGGCTGGCCCTGCCAGAATTCGATGGTCTCCGCCTGCACTCGGTAGCCACCCCAATGCTCCGGACAGGGCACGTCCATCCCCTCGAACCGCTCATCGGCGTCCCGATACGCCATGGCCAGCTGCTCAAGCGTCACCTCACTCGACTGCGCCGAAGCCCAGGCGCCGAGCTGGGAGCCCCGCGGACGGCTCGAGAAGTACGCCTCGGACTCGGCTCGTGAAGTCCGCTCGGCAAGGCCCTCGACGCGGACCTGGCGGTGCAGCGGATACCAGCCAAAAAGCAGCCCGACCTGCGGGGAAATCGCCAACTCGGCTCCTTTGCGGGAGTCGTAGTTGGTGAAGAAGACAAATCCCCGGGCGTCGACCTCCTTGAGCAGCACCGTACGAGCGCTCGGCCGGCCGCCTACCGCCGTCGCGACGACCATCGCCGTCGGCTCCGGCAGCACGCCCCGCTCCTTGGCCGCAAACGCATCTGTCATCCACGAGGAGAAGAGCTCCAACGGATCGGCAGGCGACGCTGACTCCAGTAGATGCTCGCTCAGATAGTCGACGCGCTCACCGAACAGATCGGGCAGGCCACGAACGAGACGACCCGGCTCGTACTCCTCGGACACGCTGGGCAGTCTTTCAGCTACCGAATTGCGAAGCATCAGGCCGTTCGGCCATGACAGAATCGGCGGCCGTGACCGCCCTGAGAGAATCCGCGCCTGTGACCCGCCTGACCGTCCCGAGTGAACTCCTGCCGTCAGATGGCCGGTTCGGCTGCGGCCCCGCCAAAGTTCGCCCTGCTTCCATCACAGCTCTGGCGGATGTGGGCACTCGATTGATGGGGACATCGCACCGGCAGGATCCGGTCAAGAACCTGGTCGGCTCAGTCCGTGAGGGTTTGGCAGCACTTTTCACGCTTCCGGATGGTTACGAGCTGGTCCTGGGAAATGGCGGCTCGACCTTGTTCTGGGATGTCGCTGTGTTTTCGCTCATCGAAACCCGCAGCGCCCACGGCAGCTTCGGGGAATTCTCAGCCAAATTCGCCGCCGAAGCAAAGGCCGCGCCCCATCTCGGGGATCCTGCGATTGTCACTGCACCAGCCGGATCAGTAGCGGTGCCCAACGCCGTTCCGGGTGTCGACCTCTATGCCTGGGCTCATAACGAGACCTCAACCGGGGCGCTCGCGCCCATTGAGCGGGTCGCCGATGCCGACCCGGGCGCCCTGGTGGCAATTGATGCCACCTCCGCGGCGGGGGGCGTTTCGGTGGACATTGGGCAAACGGACGTCTATTACTTCGCTCCGCAGAAGAGCCTTGGTTCCGATGGCGGCCTTTGGCTGGCTCTCCTATCGCCAGCTGCGCTCGAGCGGGCAGCCAAGATCGCAGAATCGGACCGCTGGATCCCGGAAATCCTCAGCCTGACCACCGCGATCGACAACTCTCGCAAAAACCAGACCCTGAACACCCCGGCGATCGCCACCCTCTTCCTTCTTCATGAGCAGCTCCAATGGCTCAACGACCAGGGCGGGCTGGCCTTCGCCGCATCTCGTACGGCCGATTCGGCCAGCCGGATCTACCCGTGGGCGGAGCAAAGCCCGTACGCGACGCCGTTTGTTTCCGAGCCAGTGTTTCGTTCGCCCGTCGTGGCGACCATCGACTTCGACGGCGTCGACGCGGCCGCGATTGCCCGAACCCTGCGGGCCAACGGGATTGTCGACACCGAGCCGTACCGTAAGCTCGGTCGCAACCAGCTGCGGATCGGCATGTTTCCCAGCGTCGAGCCGGACGACGTCTCACAGCTGTGCCGTTGTATCGATTGGGTCATCGAACAGCTGGCCGCCGGCTGATCGATCAGCGGTCGTGGATGAGGCCGACGACGACCCCCGCCACGATTGCAACGACCGCCGCAAGAGCCAGCGCTACCAAGGTGCCGGTGCTCCCGCCCGCCGCATCCGCCTCCTCGTCCTCGGGCGTAATTGATGGGCTCGGCGAGGGAGGCGGAGTGTCAGGCGGAGTCGGCACAGGAATCGAGTACACCTTGGCGTTCCGGCCCGAATTGCCCAACAGCAGCGACTCGCCGTCAAGGCTAACCGTGACAGAGGTGCTTCGCAGTTGGCGCGGCAACTCAGCGGTTGCAACAGTCTGGTAAGAGCTGGCATCCAGGAGATACACGGCGGCGTCGGTCCGCAGGGCGATCTGCTCGCCACCGGGCAAGAAGACGCCATCCGTCACCATCGCCGGTGCGTCGGCCAGCCGGGTGAGCCGATTGACCCGTTCCCGTGACGGTGAACGAGGTGCCGCGTAGATTTCGCCTCCCCCATCAGCCTTGGTGACCAGCAGCATCCTGCCGTCTTCACTGACCAGCAGGGATTCGGCATCACGCGGTCCGTCGGGGAACTGGAAGTCGTATGCACCGTAGGTGACCGTGAGCCCGGTAGCCCTTGGATTGTTGAAGATATAGACGGTGACGAGCCTTCGACGTTGGCCGTTGTCCCCGATGTCACCGACATATAGCGTGTCGTTCGCCACAGCGAGCGCTTCGACATCGACCGGTTCCGCCCGATAGTTCAGCGTCCCGCGCACAGCCCCGCTCGGAGTCAGGCCGTAGACAACACCTTGTGGACTTGACCGGTTGGCGGTCCAGTAGAGGTCCCCGTCCACATCGCGCGCCAGGCCGGACGATGCGGCGATGCGTGCGTCGGTGATCGTAAAGGCGACGGTGGCCTGAGCGCTCGCGGTTGAGGGCAGCAGTCCAATCAGCAGCATCGCCGACAACATCGAGAAGGCTCCGGACACCGCACGTCGAACCCGTGCCATTCTCCGTAAAGCCCCTTCCCGCCCGTCCGCCGGCCCCTCGGAGCGTACGCGATGGTCTCAGGTCGCGGTGACGTTGTGGGCATGGTGGTCAGGATCACGTCCACCACTGCCACAGGGCTGTGATCACCACGATCAACAGCAATCCGCCGAGCACCCCCGAGACGATCATTCGACGCACCCGAGGGCTCATGCCGCCAGCCTAGGGATTGCAGATCGGGAACGGGTTCGTAAGTCACCACGCTTCGGCACACATCCCGACCGGCTCCACTACGTTGGGCACATGGGCGAGCTTCGGCTATACGCCATCGGCATCGATGAGATGCGTGGCATCGTTGGGGCGGCTCCGCAACAAGCACAGCAACTGCGCGAGCTTGCTCACCGTGCGTTCGCACCCGCGGGAGGGCCAGCGCCGACCGGGCTGCTGTCCAAGCTCGGACCAATCTTCCGGCGGGTACCGGCGGCCCCGATCATCCCAGCAACGCAGCCGGAGCCACGCGATGTCGAAATCCTGCTCGCGGGCGCGTACGTGCCACCCGAGCGCATTGGCGCGGCTTGGCGGGTGCTGGAAACGCTCGTTCAGGCGGTGGCTTGGGGATCGACCCGGATGGGCCTGAACGCGCCGGAGCTCGACGACCTGGACTTTGCACTTGCCCGCGGCGGCGTTTCGGCGTCGGTTGGGCTGCGACACCTGCTGAGCTGTACGACTGGCGTGAACCTCGTACCGGTATCGGGATTGACCGTCGGCTGGCATCCACACGCAAAGGCGCTGGCAATGGCACGAGCCTATCGATCCGCCACCTCACAATTAGCGTCCGAGGAGCAGCGCCAGATGATCAGCTCGCTGGCCAATTGGCTGGACGGCTTCATCCATTGGGCAGGCGTCGCCGGAACGCTCGGTCGGCCGGCTCCTGACCTGGTCGGCTTCTGGGCGAACTGATTTCTACCCGCTCCAGGGCGTTCAGCGAGCAAGCGCCTTCTCGATGCTGGTGAGCAGCGCGACCGGCGCTTCCCACATTGAGTAGTGGCCCCCGTCGGCGATCACGTCGAGGCTGGATTCTTTGTATGTCTCCATCCAAGTGGACCGCACATAGTCTTCACCGACTGCTGGATCATTCCTGCCAACGATCGCGTGCGTCGGAGGATGATCATGATCAGGCAGATCCGAGAGGAAGTCCTCCCTGCCCCAGGTGTGGAGGTACGCTCCAAAGGCCTTCCGCGTTGAGCAACCTTTCGAATAGGCGACAATTTTGCTGATCCAGGTAGGGCTGTTCCGGTTTCCGGTGGTGTAGTCGATGATCTGGTACCGATTCTCGTCGGAGCCGGCGGCCTCCTCGAACAGCTTCCACCCCTCTTCGTCAAAGGGGAACTCGGAGGCGTGAATCGGCGAGATGCCGATCAGAGCGGTGACTCGTTGAGGCGCATCAGCATAGACGCGCTGGATAGCCTTGCCGCCCAAAGAATGACCGACCAATGCGAAGTCGTCCCATTCCAGCCGGTCTGCTACCTCGAGCACGTCGGCGGCGATCTGAGCGTTGGTGTACGGGCCGTCGACGTCCTTCCGGTCGCCGTAGCCGCGATAGTTCACGAAGGCCCAGGACTGCTGCTCGGTGTTGATCAAATCGTGGAAGACGCCCCAGCCGGCCGCATCCACGAACCAGCCGGACAGCGCGATCACCCGGGTCGGGCCGCGACCGACGATGATCGGTGAATTCGTCAAAACAGCCTCCGTCGTATCGATGGACCTGCCTCAACGTATCGCGAAGGAAGGCTTCCGGTGTCTCTCTCCCTGAGTCGCGGCCCGGTGCGGAGGTCGCAACCTGTGACCGATGTGACCTGACGGCGTACGGCGCTCCAACGAAAATCGTCGGTGTTACGGTGGTTTGAGGAGCGCACGTTGGACGCTTCGCCTCATCACAAAGGAGTTCTCATGGGTCTCGGCGACAAGATGGAAGAGATGGCCGACAAGGTCAAGTCCAAGATCAGCGGCGACGACGCGACGGACAACCCCGACCTTGAGACCGAGGAACGCGCCCAGGAGGCGTCCTCCGACACGAGTCCGGCCGGTGACGACGTTTCGTCCGCGCTGCGGGACGCGAGCACCGCCATGAAAGGTGACAAGATCCGCGACGAGGACGATGACCAGCGCCACATGAGGTCTGAGCTTTAGGCCGCCGTTAGCCGTAGCAAATAGGGATTCTGTCAGGGCCTCCTACAGGACGGTAGGAGTCGGCCCTCACACGACGGCATAAGGCTAGCGATGCTTCCGCACCTCGGCCTCCAGGTCGAGGTGCGGAACCGTCCGATCTGAGGACGACGATGGAGATCAAGAGTCTCTTGGAGGTTGCGATGCCGAAGACCACGAAGTCAGGTCAAGCGAAGAAGAGCGAGCTCCCTAGCACCTTGCGGCGCTCGGGAAAGAAGGCGCAGCAGACGTTTGCCAAAGCCCACGACTCGGCACTGGAAAGCTACGAAGGCGACGAGCGGGCGGCGAATCAGGTGGGCTTCAGTGCGCTGAAGCACACCCACGAGAAGGTCGGCGATCACTGGGAGCCGAAGAAGAAGAAGGGTCCGTCCGACTCGCAAGCCAAGGGTGGCCGCAACACTAACCGGCCAACAGCTGGTGGTGTGGATGCCAACGCCTCGAAGAAGCATCTGTACGAGCAGGCAACCAGGCTCGATATCCCGGGCCGCTCGAAAATGAGCAAGGACGAGCTCGTCAAAGCGTTGCAGAAGGCGAACAACCGGGAATCGGCGAAGGCTCTACGGAAACGGAAGTAGGCTTGAAGCACAGCTCGACGGCCGCCGTCGGCACCGCGATCTTCTTCATTGCCGCCCCCTGTGTGGTAGCCGGCTTAGTGCCGTTGTTGCTGACTCGATGGGAGTTTGGTCCACCCTGGCCGGCATCGGTCCTCCTTGCGGTCATCGGCGTGTTGATCATGATCGCTGGCACAGCCGTACTCATAAATGCCTTCGTCAGGTTTGCTCGGGAAGGCCGGGGAACGCCGGCCCCAGTAGCACCGACGGAAGAACTCGTGATCACCGGGCCCTATCGATGGGTACGCAACCCGATGTATCTCGCCGTGGTCGCTGTGATCATCGGTCAAGCTCTCCTCCTGCGACAGGCGTCCCTTTTGATCTACGCGGCAGTTGTCGCAGCCGCGTTTGTTGCCTTCGTCAAGTTGTACGAGGAACGCGTTCTTGCCGAGCGCTATGGCGAGGTGTACCGCAGTTACCAGGCCACCGTGTCGGGGTGGATTCCGCGGCCGCCACGGCGCTTGGATTAGCCCCGGCCGCTGCGAAAGCTCAGGACGCGATAACGAGAACGAGGTCGCCACCTTCGATCTGAGCGACCTCGGCGATCGCAATCCGTTCCACCTTTCCGGAGATCGGCGCTGTGATGGCCGCTTCCATCTTCATGGCTTCGATGGTTGCCACGGTTGCGCCGTCCTTCACTTCGTCGCCTTCGGCAAGAGTCACTGTCACCGCACCGGCGAACGGTGCGGCGACATGTCCTGGTTTGGTCGGGTCGGCCTTCTCCGCCACCTTCACATCAGCCTTGATCGACTGATCTCTTACCCGGATCGGCCGGAGCTGACCGTTGATGGTGCACATCACCGTACGCATACCGCGTTCGTCCGGGGCACCGATCGCTTCTAAGCCCAAGATCAAGCTGACCCCTCGGCCGATCCTGGCCACATGCTCTTCACCCGGCCTGAGCCCGTACAGGTAGTCCAGCGTGTCGAGCCGACCGACGTCCCCGTACGCTTCCCGCGCCGCCTGGAACTCCTTGGTCGGGCCAGGGAAGAGCAGCCGGTTCAATGTTTCCTGGCGCACTCGGCCCTTCTCGTCGAGGGCGGCCGAGTCGGCCTCAGACAGTTCGACATCGCGGATCGGCTCCGACCGCCCCTGCAATGCCTTCGTGCGGAACGGTTCCGGCCACCCACCAGGGGGATCACCGAGCTCTCCACCTAGGAACCCGACAACGGAATCGGGAATGTCGTAATTTTGCGGATTGGCCTCGAAGTCATCCGGATCCGCCCCGACCGCGACCAGGTGAAGGGCAAGATCGCCGACCACCTTCGAAGATGGCGTCACCTTGGGCGGCCGGCCAAGGATTCGGCTGGCCGCCGCGTACATGGCCTCGATCTGCTCAAACTTCTCCCCCAGCCCGAGGGCAATTGCCTGCTGCCGCAGGTTCGACAGCTGACCACCAGGGATTTCATGATCGTAAACACGGCCCGTCGGACTGGGCAGCCCGGACTCGAACGGGCGATAGACCTTGCGCATCGCCTCCCAGTACGGCTCCAGATCCATCACCGCGCGAAGATCAAGATTGGTCGCCCGTTCCGAGTTCTCCAGCGCGGCAACCAGCGCAGACGCCGGGACCTGGGATGTTGTTCCCGCCATGGGAGCGCTTGCCACATCGACCGCGTCCACGCCGGCGTCGACTGCAGCCAGCAGCGTGGCCAGCTGACCTCCTGCGGTGTCATGGGTATGCAGGTGCACCGGCAAGTCGAAGTTCTCCCGCAGCGCCGATACGAGCCTGGCCGCCGCCGGTGGCCGCAGCAGCCCGGCCATGTCCTTGATCCCCACGACGTGGGCGCCGGCCGAGACGATCTTCTCCGCCATCCGCAGGTAGTAGTCGAGGGTGTAGAGGTCCTCTTTCGGTGAGTTCAGATCACCGGTGTAGCACAGGGCTACCTCTGCCATCGTCGAGTTTGTCTCCAACACTGCCTCGATCGCGGGCCGCATCTGCCCGACGTCGTTCAGCGCGTCAAAGATCCGGAAGATGTCGATGCCGACCTCGGCCGCCTCAGCGACGAATGACGTGGTCACCTTCGTCGGATAGGGCGTGTAGCCGACGGTGTTCCGACCGCGCAGCAGCATCTGCAGGCACAAGCCAGGCATGTTGTAGCGCAGCACCGCCAGCCGCTCCCAAGGATCCTCGGACAAGAACCGCAACGCCACGTCGTACGTCGCACCTCCCCAGCACTCCACCGACAGCAGCTGAGGGGTCGTCCGGCCGATGTAAGGCGCAATCCGGATCAGGTCCTTGGTCCGCACCCGAGTGGCCAGCAGCGACTGGTGGGCGTCCCGGAAGGTCGTGTCGGTCACTTCGACAGCGGTCCGCGCCCGCAGATCCGCCGCGAAGGCCGTTGGACCAAGATCAAGAAGGCGCTGCCGGGAGCCTTGTGGGGACGGGTTTGACAGGTCGACACCCGCGGGGAGCTTCTCCTTTGGATCCAGCAGCGTGGGCGGCTCCCCGTACGGACGATTGACTGTCACTTCGGCCAGCCAGCGCAGCAGCCGGGTGCCACGATCAGCCGGTGCATGCGCAGTCAGCAGCTGCGGCCGCTGCTCGATGAAGGACGTCGAGACGTCGCCGGCGATGAAGTCCGGATCTTCCAGAACCGCTTGCAGGAATGGGATGTTGGTGGCGACACCGCGGATCCGGAACTCCGCCAGCGCCCTCCGCGCACGCGCGACCGCGGCCTCGAACGTCCGCCCTCGGCAGGTGAGCTTAACCAGCATCGAGTCGAAGTGCGCGCTGATCTCCACGCCGGTGTCTACCGTGCCACCGTCCAGCCGTACTCCCGCACCACCAGCAGATCGATAGGCAGTGATCGTTCCGGTGTCCGGGCGGAAACCGTTGGCTGGGTCTTCGGTGGTTATCCGGCACTGCAGCGCAGCACCGTTGATCCGGACCACATCCTGGGAAAGATCAAGATCAGCAAGACTCTCCCCCGACGCAATCCGCAGCTGCGCCTGCACAAGATCAACATCGGTGATTTCCTCAGTCACCGTGTGCTCTACCTGGATCCGCGGGTTCATCTCGATGAAAACGTGCTGGCCTGCCCGGGCGCCCTCGGTTTCTACCAGGAACTCCACCGTCCCGGCGCAGGAGTAATCCATCGACTCGGCGAACCGCACAGCGTCGCGGCACAACGCCTGGCGCAAGGACGGGTCGATATTCGGCGCCGGTGCGATCTCGATCACCTTCTGGTGGCGGCGCTGGATCGAGCAGTCGCGCTCGAACAGGTGCATCGTGTTGCCACGGGTGTCGGCGAGGATCTGCACCTCGATGTGCCGCGGCCGGCCTACCGCCTGCTCGATGAACACGGTTGGGTCGCCGAATGCTCCCTCCGCCTCCCGCATCGCCGCGCTGAGCGCATCCCGCAGCATGGCCGGATCGTCGACTCGGCGCATGCCCCGACCACCGCCGCCCGCCACTGCCTTGACGAACACCGGAAATCCCATCTCCTCCGCGCCGGCGACGAGCGCGTCGATGTCCGATGACGGTGGTGTCGATTGCAATGTCGGGATGCCCGCGGCCTTCGCCGCTGCTAACGCCTGGATCTTGTTGCCCGCCAATTGCAGCACGTCTGCCGGAGGGCCGATGAAGGTGATCCCCGCCTCCTCACAGGCCCGCGCCAGCTCCGGATTCTCACTCAGGAACCCATAGCCGGGATAGATTGCATCGGCGCCCGAGACCCGAGCCACCCGGATGATCTCCGCGACATTCAGGTAGGCACGGACGGGATGGCCCCGCTCGCCGATTTCGTACGCCTCGTCGGCCTTGATCCGGTGAACCGCGTTTCGATCCTCGTGAGCGAAGACTGCGACAGTCTGCGCGCCCAGCTCATAAGCCGCGCGGAAGGCGCGGACCGCAATTTCGCCTCGGTTGGCGACCAGGACCTTGGCGAACATAGGCCGAATCTATCGACCGTTTGTTACTGCTCCGATACAACCCTGAGATCGGGGGTGCTGATGGTGAAGCGTACGGTGACTTGCCCGGACACTGTCTGGGTCGCCGGCTCGAACTCGAACACTGGTTCCTCTGCCACATCCCTGGCCATTCTGAAGGTTCGCATCTCGTGTAGTGGGGCGAGACCGGGTTCGAGGTCTGACACTTCGGCCAGGTCCACGACCGACGAGCCAAAGGCCGCAGCATAGTCATCCGCCCGCCGCCGGGCATCAGCAATGGCCTCCAGCCGAACGGTGCGATACGCCGCGTTGTCCGGCAGCAGCGACCACCAAGGACCGTCGATCTGGCCATTGGGCAGCGGAGTCAGGGCAAAGACGATCCTTGATAGCGCGTCGAAGTCGTGAATCACAACCTGGGTGGAGAAGCTGCCGCGATAACCGGTGATCTTGGTACCGCTTCGGCGGGAGAAGACCGGCGCTACGTGCAGCCCGCTGGTGCTCGACCGCTCGATGGCTGAGGCATGTTGCGACAGTAGGTCGCGGATCCGACCGGATGCCTCGGCCAGCTCGGCCCGGGTTGGTTCCGCAGAATCTCCGGCACTGTGCACGGTGAAGGAGACTGTGGCGAGATCGGGAGGCACCTCTTGCTGCGCCTGGCCCCGCACGGTGACGATAGGAGCGGTCATGAAGTGAGCGTACGGGCCATGATCGTCACGGGTTGCGGAGTGGGCCGGCTTCCTGCCACCAGGCCTTCATCTCGGGGAATGTCATGTCCGGATCGTCGGCAAACGCCAGGATGTGCAGGTCCTCGTTGGTCCAAGCGAAAGTGGTGTCATTGGTTCCACGCCCCAGGTAGCACTTCAGCACCCCGGCTGGCACCTTCTTGCCATCCTCGATGGTGACCGTGCTCATCATCTGCTGCTTTTTCGTGCAGTCACCTGATCTGTAGCTGCCGGTAACGAAACCGGCGAAAGCCTTCTTTGTCGCGGCCTCACCTTCGTAGCGGAAGTACCAGACATTCTCGGGCCCATCAGCGGGAGGTGCGCAGCTGACCGCCGCCAGAACGCCGGGCCGCAATGCCCGATCAACCACTGTGTACTCATGGCAGGTGGCCCGGATGCCGTCCGGCAGATAACTGAGCAGCTGGGCCAGCTCGGCCGATTCGGGCGTCGGCGTCGGTGTCGTTTCTGGTGATTCCGACACGCTGGTGCTGTCGCCGGGTTCGGGCCCGGCTTCGTTGTTGCCGGAATTGATCAGCAGCATCAAGGCAACAAGGATCAGGACGAGGACAACCGCCGCGGCCACCAGGATGAGCGGCATAAGGGCACGCTTCCTCTGCTCCGGCTGAGTTGAGCCGCTGAATGGCTCCGTAGTCGGCGGCGTCCACCCGGCAGCCCCGCCGTGGCCAGAGCCGGACGCGCCGGGCTGAGTCCCGCCTAGCGTCGCCGCGGGCGCCTGCCCGGCTGCGCTACTCGTGGGGCTGCTCATCCGAAGCCGGACAGCGCGCAGGTGGTTGGCAATGTCGGTGTTCCGCGGATCCAAGGTGTGGATTTGCTGCAGCGCATCGGCTGCTTCCTGCCAGCGGCCCCCGGCCTCCGCCTTTACCGCACGATCGAACAACGATGCGAGATGGCGTCGTCGACCCTCCGCAAGGCTCTGGCGCGCCCGGGTGACCAACCCCTCCGGATCATCGTTGGTGGGGTCCAACGAGGCGAGTTCGGAGCCCAGGTTGAGCACCACCTGCCAGTCGCCCGCATTCGCCGCGGCACGGATCTCGCGGTGGAGTTCGGCGATCCGGCGATGGCGCTGCGCGATGGGAAGCTTGCGAGTGACTTCACCGTACGATGCGTCGGCGGCTTTGATCCTTTCCAGCAGGTCGGCGGCCTCGGTCCAGCGCCCTTCCTCGGCGGCAGTGTCGGCCTGCGCCTCCCATTTGCCCAGCTGGCTCGCGGCGGACTCAGGCTCCCGTCGCATCGGGGGAATGCGCCGTTGGATGGTGGCCACCAACTGCGAGGAGTCAGAGGTGAACGACTCGTCCCCCAGAGTGACCGCCTGACGGATGGCCAGGCCCGCCAGGCGTTCCGGCATCTCGGCGCGAGTCGGCATCCTCGCGCCATCCACCAGCACTGGAACGACCGGTAGGCCGTGCTCTAGAGCGGTGGCGATCTGAACTGTCACCCAATCGTTCGGATCGTCCAGCCCGCGCTGCTCTGAGGGGTCGAGCAACTCTGTCCAGTGCGCCCCGATCACTGCCACAAAGACATCGGACTCAGTCACTGCCCGGCGGATGGTTTCGGTGACGTCCATCCCCGGCTCGCCGGTGTCGATGTCCATGAACACCTGGAAATGCTCAGCAAGCCGATCGGCTATCCGGCCGGCCACATGCCCGCTGTCCTCGCGCCGATAGCTGAGGAAGACGCGCGTTGTCTCTGCCAAGCCTCACCCCCTTGCGCCGATGCCTATCCGCCGGCGAGTGCGCGATCCCAGCTTGCTTTCATTCTCGCATCGCGCTCCGTGGAGGAGAATGTCAATCTGCGCCGACCTTGGTGGCCTGCCACCTGCGGACGAGTACGGCGGACATGATCACACCCAGCGCGGCCAGTCCTCCGCCCCCAATGAGCGTCCAGCGGGCGCCAAAGACCTCACCGATCCAACCCAGCAGCGGCGATCCAATCGGTGTTCCGCCCCACAACACCATCATGTAAAGCGCCATGACTCGGCCGCGCAGCGCTGGATCCACGCTCAGCTGAACCGACGTATTGGCAGCGGTCATCGTCAGGAGTGCAGCCAGGCCCATAACCGGCAAGACGGCGGCATAGCTCCAAAAGGTGGGCATCAGTCCGGCGATCACCTCGATGAGTCCGAAGGAGACCGCCACGGTCACTAGGAAGGCCCGGCTTGGCGCCCCTCGCCGGCGGGCGGCAAGGAGCGCGCCGCCCAGCGATCCGATCGCCATCAATGTGCCAAGGATGCCGTACTGCTCGGCACCTCGGTGGAACTCCTGCTGTGCCATCAATGCCGACGTCATCTGGAAGTTCATCCCGAACGTACCGATGAAGAACACGATCGACAGCACCAGCACAAGATCGCGTCGCTTGCGTATGTACACCAGCGCATCGCGGATCTGTCGTTTGGCGCGCTCCACCCGCGGAGACGGCTTCAGCCGCCCGGGGTCAATCAGCATCAGTCCGGCAATGAATGCGGCGTACGTAACACCGTTGGCAAGGATCGCCCAACCGCTGCCGGCGACAGCGATCACCAGGCCGGCAACGGCCGGACCGACGATCCGTGCCGCGTGGAATGTGGCTGAGTTGAGCCCGATGGCGTTCGGCAGGTGCTCAGCACCTACAACCTCGGGCACGAAAGACTGGCGCGCCGGATTGTCGAAGGCCGTGCCGATCCCGAAGAGCAACGCCAGCAGGTAGACATGCCAGGTCACGGCGATACCGGTGATCGCGAGTAGGCCAAGAGTCACCGCACAAAGTGCCAGCCACAGCTGGGTGATCTTGAGGATCCGTCGCTTGTCGAAACGATCCGCGACCAGGCCAGCGATGGGAGACAGCAGCAACATCGGCAGGAACTGCAGGCCGGTCGTGATGCCGACCGCACCAGCGGATCCACCGGACAACTCCAGAACCAGCCAGTCCTGGGCGACACGCTGCATCCAGGTGCCGATGTTGGACACGAACGACCCGGTCAGGTAGATCCGGTAGTTGCGACTGACCAGGGCCGAGAACATGCCGCCCCGCGCACTGCGCTCTGAGTCTTTCGAAGGGCCGGCCTCCGAACCCTTCTCGACCTTGAGCCCCGTACGACCACTTTGAGCCTCATCTACCTGGCTCAAAGTGTTGGCAGGAGGCTCAAAGTCGGGACCTTGACGACTGGACTGACGCTGCTTGGCTCCGATTTCCACACTCACCCGTAGTTCACCTTGTCCAAGATCACCACCGCCCGGCGAAGCACCTCGCGCTCCGCAGGGCTGAGCTCTGCTATCCGTGCCGCCAGCCAGGCGTCGCGGCGACGCCGGTTCGCCAGCAGGACCTCCCGACCAGCAGCTGTCAGACTGACCAGACAAAGGCGGCCATCATCTAGGTCTGGCCGCCGGGTAACGTAGCCAAGGCCCTCAAGGCCGTTGACGATCCGAGTCATCGACGGCGGCTGCACCTTCTCAGCAGCAGCGAGTTCACCCATCAGCTGGTCGCCGGAGTTCATCAGAACCGCCATGGCGGAGAGCTGATTCGAGTTGAGGTCAATCGAATCGTCCCGCAGCTGGCGCAGCCGTCGGGCCAGTCGAAGCACCGATGGCCGAAGCGCGCTAGCCAAGCCGCCAATAGTCCGAAGATCTCGACCGCTGAGATCGACGCTGGAGCCCTTGAGCTGTCGTACGGTCACACATCGAGTGTATCCTTAGCAATGCTAATAACCAATGCTAAGGATCGTCGCTGCGGGGTGGTCGGCCGGAGGGATCCGACGCCGCGGTCTAGCTGACAAGCATCGTGATCAGGCCTTGGATGAAGTAAATGACGAAGGCAGCCGCCGCGATGTAGAGCAGCGGGTGCACCTGGCGTGCCTTGCCGCGTACCAGCTTCAGCAGCACGTACATGATGAAGCCAGCACCGATACCGATCGTGATCGAGAACGTGAACGGCATCAGGGCCATGGTTAGGAACGCAGGTAAGGCGTCTTCAAGATCATCCCAATTGATCCTCGTCACCTGGCTCATCATCAAGAAGCCCACCAGAACCAGCACTGGCGTGGCCGCCTCCGATGGCACGATGTTGATCAAGGGTGCGAAGAACATGGCCAGCAGGAAGCCGATGCCGGTGACCACAGACGCGAGCCCGGTACGCGCGCCCTCCGCCACCCCCGCAGCGGACTCGATGTAGGAGGTGTTGGACGACACCGAGCCCACTCCACCAGCGGCAGCGGCGACCGAGTCCACCATCAGGATCGAGCCGAGGTGCCGCGGATGACCACGCTCGTCCAGCAGGTGCCCCTCCGAGCCCACTGCAACCACGGTGCCCATGGTGTCGAAGAAGTCGGCCAGCATCAGCGAGAAGACCAACAAGATCAGGGGCAAGAACAGGCTTGGGTGGAAGCCCCCCGACACCGACGAGCCGAACGCGCCGAACAGGTCAACCTCGCCGATGAGCCTCAGGTCCGGCACCGAAACGATCCCCGTGAACTGAGGCACATTCAACGCCCAGCCGGTGGGATTCTCAGCCGACTTGGCGCCGAGATTACCGATCAGCTCGATGACCACCGACAGCACTGTGGCGGCGACGATCGAGATCAGCATCGCACCCCGAACGCGCTTGACGTACAAGATCGCACTGCCGAACAGCGCCAGAACGAAGACCAGCACCGGCCAGCCCACCAGCGAGCCGTTGATGCCCAGCTCTACCGGCGGGGCACTGGTTGGCTTGCGAACGATGCCTCCGTCGAACAGCCCGACGAAGGCGATGAAAAGTCCAATTCCAACCGAGATACCAACGCGCAGTGAGCGAGGCACAGCTCGGAACACCGCCGTACGGAATCCGGTGAGCACGAGCACTGCTATGACGATGCCCTCGAGCACGACCAAACCCATGGCTTGCGGCCAGGTCATTCTCGGCGCGATCGCGAAGGCGAGCAGAGCATTGAGCCCAAGTCCTGTGGCAATGCCGATCGGAAAGCGGCCGATCACCCCCATCAGGATCGTCATCACACCCGCCACAAGAGCGGTGGCCGCCGCGACCATGGTTATGGCTTCGCTGACATTTGCATCGATCACCGCGCCGGCAGCGTCCTTGTACGGCTGGCCGCCGAGGAGATTGCCCGAGCCGTCCGGCGACGTACCGATGATCAACGGATTGAGCGCGATGATGTAGGCCATCGTGAAGAAGGTCACCAGACCGCCGCGGATCTCCCGGCCGACCGTTGAACCGCGTTCGGTGATGTGGAAATAGGAGTCGATCGGACCGACCGCCTCATCGTCACGCAATACCGGGGCTGCCTTTGGAGACTTGGTCACCATGCCCCGCATCGTAGGTCCAGCCGTGTTACAGCGATGTCTATGCGCCGACTGGCGGATCACCGCCCGAAAGCGAAACGCTCCTCGTGCAACTGACGCCGCGGGAAGCCGCTGCGCAGCAGGCTTTCCCGGATCGGCGCTGACAATCGCGCCGAAGCACATAGATAGATGTCATGGTCGCGAAGGCCGCCCACCAGGTGGTGCAACGAGTGTGCCGTCAGCTGGTTGGCTGGGTCGGTTGCGGGACCGGTGAGGTAGATCACCCGGCTGCGCTTGCGCTGCGCCACCTCGTCCAGTTCGTGCTTGAGGACCAGATCCGCCTCGCGCGGCGCACGGTAGATCAAGGTCAGGTCCTGTCCCGGCAGGTCGAGCGTCTCGAAGAGAGCCCGCATCGGAGTGATGCCGACTCCGCCCGCGATCAGCAGCACCTTTGGTCGACGCCGACGGCGCTCGGTGAGGGCACCGTACGGACCTTCGGCCAGGACGAAGTCTCCGGGCCTAAGCTCCTGCATGGAACGCGAGCCAGCTCCCATCGCTTTGATCGTGATCCTGAGCTGATTGCCACGGATCGGGGCCGACAATGAAAACGGAAACGCCGACCGCCAATGGGTTCTGGTCAAGAAGCGCCACCGAAAGAACTGTCCGGGCTCAGCGCGCAGCTCCTCCAGGTGCTTCCCCCTCATCAGCACGCTCACGACGTCGTCCGACTCCCGAACTACCTGCTCGACGCGAAGCCGGTGGCGCCAGAGTTGGTGCAGCGGCTGCAACACGCGATAACGCAGCACAACCGCGAATGTGTAGGTGTACAGCAAGCTCCAGGCGATTTGCAACGCGCGGTTGCCAGCGAGCGAAGGGCCGGCCAGCTGGTGCGTGAATCCCAGTCCCACCGCGAGATAGCCCATTAGGTGGAATACGTGCCATGTCTCGTACGACAGGCGCCGCCGAACCCAGCGAAGTGAGCCGATGCCGATCACGATCAACAGTCCAGTACCGACTGCAGCAGTGAGGAGGCCGGGCCAGGCCGACATCTCGAGCCAGGCCGCCCAAAGATCTTGACCCCGGACCTGCGCCCAGCCGACCAGCGCAGCCACTGCGTGAAGCACAGCGAGTCCGATGACCGATGGTCCGGCAACGGCATGCCAGCGCGCCAACTTGTCGGCACCCACCACCCGCTCCAACACCGGCATCCGAGACATCAACAGCAGCATCACCGGGGCGCCGTAACCGGCCGCCATGCCGCTCAGGTGGGCGACCAGGGCGACGTCGAATGCCTTCGGGGGTTCGGGCAGCATCACGCCCATCCCAACGGCGATCACCATGCCAACCGCGAGCAATGTCAGAAACCAGCCTGCTGTCGGCCTTAACCTTCGGGCCGGCATTCCAGGCGTACCCATCACATCGCGTGCTCAGCCACAAGCTGCTGATTGCTCACCGACACCGGGGATACGCTCGGGGCGCCCATGGCCAGCTGGACACCGACAAGTGTGGCCAACAGCATCAGAAAGAAGGTGGTCAGCCGTAGCATCCATCGGACGGTGACTGCCTTCGGAGTTCCGAGCCGATCAACAACCCGGATGACCTGCCAAATGCCGGCACGACTGGATACGTCGGGGAGATAAACGTCAAGGAACGCCACGACGGCTGTCCTCTTCCTTTGGGGACCCCGACCCCAACACAACGCGGTCCCCCGTGACCGCTAGCCCACCTTTCCACCGTTATGAAAACTCAATCAATGGCCACAAAGCAACTCTTTGCCGAAAATATGGCGTAACAGTTTCGTGACCTGAGAGCTCTGGCGCGTCCTGACGGACAGTTAGCTGGTCTGCTTGTGCTCAGTCGAAGAGCGAGCTGGGCGTAGTCCATTCGATGGTTTCCCACACCGGAGCGGGCAACTCGGCGCTTTCATCCGGGAGCACGTTCGAGTGTGCCCCGCACCCGTGATCGATGCTGACCACCGAGCCGTCAGAGGGTGAGTAGGCGTTTGCGCACGCACCGAACAGGACGCCGAGGCTCCCTTGCAGCCGCAAAAAGAATGCGCATGTCTCACACACATCAGGCGCCAGTCGGGCCATCTCAGTGTTTGGGCCGCCGTTTCCGGCAAGCCATCGCTCCGCTGCCTCTTGCCTGCCCAGCGCCGAAAGCACGCGCTCCCGGCCCAGGCCCAGCTCGGCTGCGACCGTACGGGCTTGGCCCTCCTCGATTGGATCGGCGTCCCCGGCCGCCTCACCGCCGGTGTAACCGGGCACGAGTCGGGGGTCCCCAACCGGTGATGCCATCAACAATCCTGGTGCAATGTCGCCGGGCTGAATCCGATCGGCCCATGGCACCCACGACCTGGCCAGCAAAGCGCCGTCGCCAGGTAGCAGAGCGACTTCGTTGACAGTTACCTTTTTTGCCCGCGACGCCCGAGCCACGGTCACCGACCACTGCCATCCCCGGTATCCCGGGTGGGGACAGGCGAAGAAGTGGCTGACCACTCGTTCGCCCTCGGCGCGGCAGCCAAGGTAATCCTCGACGCCCATCACGCCTGCGTCCTCCATCGCCGCCTCACGGGCCAGCTCAACGGCTTCCGCGCACAGGGCGTCGGTCTTGGACTTGGCGGAGCGCATGGACGCTACAGCTCCAGCTCGTCGGCGACCGCCCGCAGCACGGCAGCGACCTTGGTGCCGGTGCGCGAATCGGGATGCTTGCCGCGCCGGTAGGTGTTTCCCACAGCATCCAGCATCTTGATCAAATCTTCGACGATCACCGTCATCTGCTCCGGGGGCTTTCGGTGCGCTTTGGAAAGCGACGGCGGGGTTTCGATCAACCGCAGCGACAGCGCCTGCTCCCCTTTTCGGCCCTCCACCACGCCGAATTCAACCTTCTGCCCCGGCTTCAGAGTTGTGACGCCGGCAGGCAGCGCGGAAGCGCGAACGTAGACATCGCCACCGTCATCCTTGGTCAGGAAGCCGAACCCTTTTTCGGCGTCGTAAAACCTCACCCTGCCAACAGGCACGTCGTATCCTCGCTTGTTTTCCTGGTCTTCAGCCGGCGCTTAAGCGTAGCCGCTCCGTCGTCCGGGCGAACTACGATGGTCGCCATGGCGACGTGGGAGGACGGGCCGGAGTACGCTCCGCTCAACCGCCCCGACGCCTTCACCGAGCCGAGCACTCCCCCACTGTCCTTCGCGCCACCCCTGGAACAGCTGGCGGCCCAGGCGCCAAAGGAACGACCCGAGTTCGCCGACCCGCCTGAGCCGGTCGAACCGCTGGCGAATCTCATACCTCCGGTTGAGCCGCCACGCGACCCAGCCATTCCGTTCGAGGTTTTGTCCACCGCGTTGACGTCAGCGGATTCGGCGTGGGGGGCGGCTCATTGGACCTCGCCGGCAAGCCAGCCCGCCGGTCCAACGGTTCAGCAGGTCCCGGGGCCAGCACGTGCGTCCTGGCCGGCGCCCACTGAGCCGCTGCCGCCGGTCTTGGGTCCGCCGCCAAACGCCAATGGCTTCCCCGCACCTGGGACGACGGAGTGGTTCGCACCGGCTCCGTACCGGCAGCCGTCCGCGCCTGCTTCGGTGACTGCAAGGCAATTGTTCGAGACGGCCACACCCGGGGTATGCATCTGCCTGCTGATCGGTGGACTTGTGACCCTTGTGTCCCCGATCATGCTGGCCGTAGCCTTCGGGTTGTCCAGCCGGATCCGAGTGGCCTCCACACAGATCCGCCGGACTTTCACAAGCGCTCTGAGCATTCTGGGCGTCGTCGCCGTTCTCGGCCTATTCGCCGGTGCAACCTCATTCAGCGACTGGTGGCGATCCCTAAGCCTCTGGTCGCTGGTGATCAACTGGGTCACGATGGTGGTCGTTCTGGTACTCGTCCATCGGGGGCTGAAACGGCGATCTGGTCGCAACCAGTTCGGACCTCGGTCACCCTGGGGTTGATCCGCTGCACCCTTAGTCCGCGCGCCCATCAGCGACGATGGACGCTGTCATTAGACTGAAGCGGTGCGTCCCACCACTATCCGACGATTACTCGTCTTTGGTGTGTGCGCACTCGGTGTTGGCTGCCTCTATCTGGCACCCAGCGTGGCGCGATCACCAGATGGGATCAGCTCCCGAGGAACAGACGACCAGCCGATCTCCCGACCGTCCCCGACTGTCAAGGCAGTGGCGGTCCGCTCGACCGGACAGGGAATGCCGGATCTTGCGGGAAACTGGTCGCCGGGCGAGGAGCCAGCCGCGACTGCTCCCGCCAAGATCACACAGAGCCAGACGGACTCCGAAGGCGACGAAAGCTCGCGGCGCGAGGAAGGCTCCGAGGGTGGGTTCGCCTCATCCGATGATCAGACAGCCGCTGCCCAGGCTGAGCCGACGCCGCGGCGCCAGCCCAGCGGCGCAACGGCTTTCGACCCGCAGCAGAAGAAGAGCGACGACGCCCCTCCCGATCCGGTTGGAGGGATTCGGTTCGGTCCGATAACACCAGATGAGCTGACCGTCCGGTGGTCACCGAGTGACGATGACACCGCTGTCGTCGGCTATCAGGTCTGGCTCGACGGATTTCGGGTCGCCACCACGACGGACACTCATGTCACCGTGAGCTGGTTCAACGACGATATCGGCCAGCATGTCGTGCAGGTCAAGGCGTTCGATGTAGCCGGCAATCTGAGCAGGGCAACGGAAATCGTCCTAGTGAGTAGGCCCTCACCGGAGCCTTCGGCAACTGCCAGCCCGACGCCTAGTCCCAAGCCGTCGGCTACCGCCACGCCAACCCAGTCCCAGAAGCCGACTCCGCGACATAGGCTCTCGGACAACACAAGGGGGTGACCATGGCGAAGGACCCCACCAAACGTCTGCGTCGGGCTGCAAAGCGGCTGGAACGCCAGCGCCGCCTTGCCAGCGGCTCCCGCAACCCAGTACAGCCGCGGCGTGGTGGAGGCTGGCCGCAACCTCCCCCGCCAGACTGGTTCGACGATCCCGAGGGCGGTGCAGGCGTGCGAGAGCCGCGGCGGCCCTTACCGAATCAGCCGGCCGGTGCATTGGAGCTCAAGCCGGCCGGTCTGGACAATCTGAACCTCACCGCCACTCCACTGCGCTGAGGCTTCGCAGCCGCCTCAGTGCACGTCCAGAACCGTCGACTCTTCCTGAGTACCGAGGTCGATCGGCCATGAGCCAGGCTCGCCGGCCAATGACCAGAGTTCGACCAGCTCGTGCGGCCAGACCCACTCGGACGTGAGCCGCAGGTCATCGTGAGTCCACCATCGGTACTGCTTGATCGTTATCCGCTCGTCCTCGGTATGGGCGGAGGTGTCGACGTCGAACGGCGACACCATCGCCAGGTAGAACGACTCGTCCTGCTCGAGCACCTGGTCGGAGTAGCCGTGGACGACGTGCCGCCTGGCGATGGGACCCTGCAGATCCGACTCCCGCAGCCGACAACCAGTTTCCTCAGCGACTTCTCGGATCGCGGCCTGTGCTTCAGTTTCACCCTCATCGACCGCTCCGCCCGGGGTGATCCACCAGCGAGCTTCGGGTACCCCCGGATCACTGTCCTGGAACAGCAACGTACGGTCGGAGTCGATCAAGATGACCCGTACGGCCGTGCGCAACCTGCGCGGTCGGTCGGCCGGATTCTCGGCCGGGATATAGCTGCGCTCTCGCTGCGACGAAGCCACGGCCTACACCCTACGATTGACCAAATCCGACATTGGGAGCGCCGTGCAGTCACCCGACTGGGATGAGCCGCTCGAAGCCGCTCATCGCGCCGCGCTGGAGTTCCTGCACGGCCTTCCGAGCCGACCGGTAGGGGCCAGCGGCAGTCCGTCCGATCTTCTGGTGTCCCTGGATGGTGCCCTGCCGGAGGAAGGCGTCGATCCAACAGAGGTCATAAAGACCTTGGCCTCTGCCGCCGATCCAGGACTCGTGGGAACTCAAAGCGGTCGTTTCTTCGGCTTCGTCATCGGCGGCTCAACGCCGGCGGGCATTGCGGCGGAGTGGCTCACGTCCGCTTGGGACCAGAACGCCGGCCTTGCCCTGCTCACCCCGGCGGCAGCGGCCATGGAGCAGATCTCCGGCCGTTGGTTGATCGAGCTGTTGGGTCTTCCCGAGCACGCATCGGTCGGATTCGTCACCGGAGCCATGATGGCAAACTTCACCGCCCTCGCAGCAGCCCGAAACGCGGCGCTCAGCCGGTTCGGCTGGAATGTTGAGACGGGCGGCTTGTCCCGCGCGCCGCACATCCGGGTGCTGGCTGGTCGAGATCATCACGACACGATCGATTTGGCCATTCGCTACTTGGGCCTTGGCACAAACTGCCTCATCTCAGTCGACTCCGACGCGACGGGGCGAATGCTGCCAGGTGATCTTGCGCGCAAGCTCGCCGAGCGAGGGGCACCGACCATCGTCTGCGCTCAAGCGGGGTGCGTGAACGGCGGCAGCATCGACCCGCTCGCGGAGATCATCGAGATCTCCCATCATCACTCCGCTTGGGTGCACGTCGATGGTGCGTTCGGGCTATGGGCGGCCGCCACACCTGGTCTCAAATACCTGCTTGACGGCGTTGAGCGCGCCGACTCGTGGGCCACTGATGCGCACAAATGGCTCAACGTCCCTTACGACTCCGGCTTGGTCTTCTGCGCCCATCCGGAGGCACATCGGGCGGCAATGCAGGTGCGCGCTCCATACCTCAGTCACGCAGAGTCCTCGGTTCGCGACCCTTTCGACTACACCCCAGAGTTCTCTCGTCGGGCGCGCGGAGTCGCGGTCTACGCGACCATGCGTGCGCTCGGCCGGCACGGGATCGCCGAACTTGTCGACCACTGCTGCGCGCTGGCCCGGCGATTCGGCGAGCAGCTCAGCGCGGCCGGTGGTGCCGAGCTGATCCTGCCGGTCTCGCTCAATAAGGTCGTCGTCCGCTTCTTGGCCGCGAATGGCGACCATGACGGGCACACAAGGAAGGTGCTCGCCGCAGTGCAAAAAGAGGGTGTCTGCTGGCCGAGCCCGACAACCTGGCGGGGACAAGCCGGCATCCGAATTTCGGTGTCGAACGCAGCCACCGATGAGGAAGACGTGGATTCCTCCGTTGCCTCGATGCTGCGCTGGCATCGTCAGCTAAATCAATAGACGCTCACTGCCACCGCGGGTAACCTGGCCCCTCGCCCCTCTTCCAAGCCGAGCAGATCGGAGGCCTGGCCATGGCCACTGCGGACACCGGATCGGTGCTCGCAGCCGAACGCCAGCACCTTGCCCAATCTCGCGAAGCGCTGCGGCAGATGCGCGAACACACCGCGGGACTGACTGCGGTCGGCGGGGATCACGTCTCAACCGAGCACCTCAAGCAGGCGCTTTACCGTCGGATGAAGGCGCTCGAGGACGACCCGAGCGTTCCCCTGTTTTTCGGCCGGCTGGACTACGAGTCCGCGCTCGGAGCCGAGCAGGACGAGACGCTCTACATCGGCCGTCGGCATGTCACCGGGGAGACCGGGGGCGAGCCAATGGTGGTCGACTGGCGTGCGGAGATGTCGCGGCCGTTCTACCAGGCACGCCCGGGGCAACCCATGGGTGTGCGGCTGCGCCGCCGCTTCGGGTTCTCGCATGGGCAGATGACCGCCTTCGAGGATGAAGATCTGACCCGAGCCGAGGTGGCAGCACTGTCGGAGATCTTGGAATCAGAGATCGAGCGCCCACGCACCGGGCCAATGCGCGACATCGTTGCCACAATCCAACCGGAGCAGGACAGCATCGTCCGGGCGGGGCTGAGTACGTCACTCTGTATCCAAGGTGCGCCCGGTACAGGCAAGACCGCGGTTGGGCTGCACAGAGCGGCCTATCTGCTCTACGCGTTCCGTGATCAACTGGCCCGCTCCGGCGTGCTCGTTGTCGGCCCGAACGACAGTTTCCTGTCCTACATCGCCGATGTGCTGCCAGCGCTGGGCGAAATCGATGCCAGTCAGTCGACCGTCACGTCGCTGGTCTGCAAGGCGAACAGGGTCACGGTACGAGGTCTTGACACTGTGCCGGTCGCGTTGATCAAGGGCGATCCGCGGATGGCCGACGTGCTGCGGCGGGCGGTCTGGAGCCATATCAGCACGCCAGCCGTCCCACTGGTCGTACCGCGCGGCACACATCAGTGGCGTGTCGGCGCTTACCTGATCGAGGAGATCATCGCCGAACTGAAGCTACGTGGCGTCAGGTACGGGGCAGGCCGCGCCATGCTGCCACATCGCCTCGCCCACCGGGTTTTGCTGCGCATGGAGGCATCCGGTGAGTCCCCGGACGACCGGGTGCAAAATGCTGTCGCTCGCAGCCGAGCCGTACGGGCTTACGCCGACGCGATCTGGCCCGCTCTGGACCCGGTGAAGTTGATCTTCCGCCTGCTGACCGACACTGACTTCCTCGCGGTCAGCGCCGAGGGCATCCTCAGCGCCCACGAGCAGGCATTTATCAGGATGGCCAAGCCCGCGCGGTCGGTCGCCGCGGTGAAGTGGACGCTTGCCGACGTGATTTTGATCGACGAAGCGGCTGACCTGCTGAACCGGACGCCCAGCCTGGGACACGTGATACTGGACGAAGCCCAGGATCTGTCGGCAATGCAGCTGCGGGCCGTCGGACGGCGAGCGACGACAGGCTCGGTAACCGTGCTCGGCGATCTTGCTCAGGCGACAACGCCGTGGGCCACTCGATCTTGGCCCACTTCGCTCGCTCACCTTGGCCATCCCGATGCAGCCATCGAAGAACTGGTCGCCGGCTTCCGAGTGCCCGGCGCGGTGATCGACTTCGCTGCCCGTCTGCTGCCGCACATCGCGCCCGCGCTGACCCCGCCCCATTCGGTTCGGCGACACCGGGGCGAGCTTGAACTGCGACGCGAGACTCCGACCGAACCGGCCTTGATCAAGGCAATCGCAGCGGCGCTGGGCAACGAGGGCACGATCGGAGTGATTGTCTCCGAGGAAGCCGTTGCTCGGGTGCGCAAAGCGCTGGAGCGCCACGACATCCGTTACGACCTACTCGGGGAGGACGTGCAGATCTTCGACTCACGGGTCGATCTCGTACCAGCCACTCTTGCCAAGGGACTCGAATTCGATCATGTGGTGCTCGTCGAGCCGGCCGACATCATTGCCAGCGAGCCGGACGAGTTGACTGGACTGCGGCGGCTCTACGTTTGTCTCACCCGCGCCGTCACCTCACTGGTGATCGTCCACGCAGCGCCGCTGCCGGTCGCACTTGCCGCCTGAGTGCAGCCCGGAATGCCGGCCACTCGAGCAAAGTTGTCATCGCCATGACTCATCCCGTCACCGACAGTGGAACATTCGACATTCCCGACCTCGGACCAGTGCACCGGCTTGGTTTCGGCGCGATGCGGATCACCGGCCCCGGCATCTGGGGCGAACCGCCTGACCGGGAGACCGCCCGGCAGGTGGTTCGGCGGGCTGTCGAGCTGGGAGTTGATTTCATCGACACCGCGGATTCGTACGGTCCGACTATCAGTGAAGAAATCATCGCCGAGGCGATTCACCCCTACGGTGAGGTCAAGATCGCTACAAAGGCGGGCTTCACCCGTCAGGGTCCACATAAGTGGATTGCCCTCGGTCGGCCCGAGTACCTGCGTCAGCAGGCTGAACTGAGCCTGCGCCGGCTGCGGGTCGATCGGCTCGACGTCCTGCAGCTCCACCGGATCGATCCCACAGTTGACCGGGACGTCCAGTTCGGTGTCCTTTCCGACCTCCACCGGGAGGGGAAGGTGGCCGCGCTGGGTCTGTCACAGGTCAGCGTCGAGGAGATCGAAGCCGCCTCCGGTCACTTTCGGGTAGCAACAGTTCAAAATCGCTACAACCTGACCGACCGCAGCTCGGACGACGTACTGGATTACTGCGAGGCCAATGGCATCGGGTTCATTCCGTGGGCGCCGGTGTCTGCCGGCAGGCTGACCGAGGCTGGTTCGCCGCTGGCGAATGCAGCGCGGCGGCTCGGCGCCAGCCCAGCGCAGGTCGCGCTCGCTTGGCTGCTTCGCCGGTCACCGGTGATGCTGCCCATTCCGGGAACCGGCTCGCTGGCACATCTCGAGGAGAATATTGCCGCCGCGGAACTCCAACTTGACGACGCTACATCGGCCGAACTCAGAGCACTCCGCTGAATTCACTGGAGGGCTAACCGCTGAGGCGGACTTGTGCACCAAGTGGCAGTGAGAGATTCCGCTCCCCGTGCCCGACCTCCAGGCCGCTGACCACTGGAACGCCTAGCCCAGCCAATCGGTCCGTTACCACGTGCTCCAGCAGCTCCGACGTGGGATTGCCCTGGAACTGCCCAATGACCACACCCACCACCTGGTCGAGCCAACCCGCCCGGGCAAGCTGAGTGAGCATTCGGTCGATCCGGTAGCTGTCCTCACGAATGTCCTCGATGACCAGGATGCCCGGCTCATCCGGCGGCGGTTCAATCCCCACGTCGCTGGCCAGCAGGCTGAGGTTGCCGCCCCACAGCCGGCCAGTCGCCGTGCCCGCCACGACGCGCTGGCCGCGGGCCAACAGCATTCCCGGTTCCGCAGGCGCCAAGATCAACTTCTGCAGTGCGGCAACGCTCGGTGGATCGCCCAGCTGATCCACCGAACCGACAACTGGTCCGTGGATCGTGACCGACCTCAACTCGCGGCCAATCCGGGCGTGTAGCGCGGTAATGTCGGAGAACCCGATCAGGTGCTTGAGCCCGGCGGCGCGCAGCGCTTCGAAGTCGATCCGATCGATCATCCGCTGGGCGCCATACCCACCGCGAGCCGCCCACACCGCACCCGTGTCGGGACTGCACCACGCGGCCACGAAGTCGTCGGCCCGGCTCTGATCGTCGGCAGAGATATAGCTCAGCCTATGGTCCGGTCCGGCTGGCCGATCGCCATAGTGCACGTCAAGTCCCCAGGACCGCAGGATGTTCACGCCCTGCCGCACCCGATCGCGATCGTACGGACCGCTCGGCGCCACGACGCTGACCACGTCGCCAGCGCGCAGCGGTGATGGCCAACACCGGCCGTGACCGCCCGGCTCGGTCGGTTCGACGGTCAGGACCGCGGACCGGGTCAGGTTGGGATCAACCAAGAGCCGGTGGCTCGTTGATCGGCAGCCGGACGATGAAACGGGTGTCACCTGGACGGGAGTGCACCCGCAGGTCGCCACCGTGCCGTTGGGTGACAACCCGGTAAGCGATGTCCAGGCCAAGGCCAGTCCCCTCACCGACCGGCTTGGTGGTAAAGAACGGCTCGAAGATTTTGGACTGCAGCTCCGCCGGAATGCCCACACCGGTGTCGCCGATCTCCACGACGACGTGATTATCGTCGCGCAAGGTTCGCACAGTCAGCGTGCCACCGTCGGGCATTGCCTGGATTGCATTGTCGATCAGATTGGTCCACACCTGATTTAGCTCAGCCGGATGCGCGGGGATGATGGGCAGGTCGGACCCGAAATCCTTGACCACCTTGATCTTGCCGGATTCCTTGATCTTGTAGTTCAGCATCGTGAGTGTGCTGTGGAGTCCGTCGTGCACGTCGATGTCTTGATGAGCGGCTCGATCAAGCTGGGAGTACTCCTTAGCCTTCTCGACGAGGTGGGAGATTCGCTCGGTCGAGTCCTCGATCTCGATCATCAACTGCTCGGTTTCCAGCGCATACGTAACCCAGTGAATGGCGTCAGCGAGAAGCTCGGCAGGCACGCTCTCCGCGATCTCGTCCAGCCACGCCTCATCTACGCCTGCCGCAACAAGGGTCGGCGCCAGCTCCCAGCCACCATCGACGCCGTGATCGTCCAGCCAGTCGCTGAGCACGTCCTCGGCGTCGGCCACTTCCAGCGGGGATCGCTTCTCAGCTTTCGCCATCTTCTCAACTGCGGTCTCCTGGAGTTCGGTCAGCACCGTCAAGGCCTGCGGGTCGACGTTTGCGGTCGCCAAATGGGCCAACTTGCGTCGCATCTTGCTGACCCGTTCCCGAAGTGCCGCCGTGGCCCGCACGGCCGCCGCAGCCGGGTTGTTCAGTTCATGGGTCAGCCCCGCTGACAATCGGCCCAGTGCCAAGAGCCTTTCTCGAGAGGCGACCAGCGACTGGGTGTTGCGGAACGCGAACATGACGCCCTGGAGCAGATGCATCGCCATCGGGAACCACTCTCGAACTCGCTCCCCCATCTCAGGTCCATCGGCCACCCAGAAGTCGCAGTCGGTAACCGCACGCATCGAGGTGGGATAGCGCATTACGTCAGGAGTGCGAGAAACAAAGGACTGGGTGGCACCGCCGTATACCCCACGCTGGTTTGTCCGGACGACCTCGACCTCGGTGTTCTCGACTCGCCGTGACATCGTCACGGTGCCCGAAAGCAAGACGAAGAAACATGTTGCGTCCTCGCCCTCCTCGAAGACGCTTGTCCCGGCAGCTCTTGATTCCACCCGACCGTGGTCGCTAAGCCAGTTCAATTGGTCTTCGTCGAGCGCTTCGAACAGGAACAGCGTCTTCAACTCGGCGGCGGTAAGCCGAGGTACGCGTGCTGAGCCTGTCGAAGCACTCGACCCTTCGACAGACTCAGGGCGCGTTGGCCCTTCGACGGACTCGGGGCGCATTTGGTTCATGATCGACTCCTACTGCTCGGCAAGGTAACGATGGACCAGGGTGACGGCCAGCGCGCCTTCACCGACCGCAGAGGCAACCCGCTTCACCGAGGAAGAGCGGACGTCACCGGCAGCGAACACACCCGGAATGCTGGATTCCAGCAGATACGGATCGCGGTCGAGGTCCCATCCCTGGGGCCGCCTTCCCTCGACGACCAGGTCTGGACCCGTTACCACGAAGCCCGACCTGTCACGAATCACAGCCGGCGGAAGCCAGTCGGTCAATGGCGCCGCACCGATAAAGATAAAGAGCTGAGCAGCGTCGACCACCTGCTGGGTGCCGTCGGCATTGTCCACCAGGGTGACGCACTGAAGATGCTCCCGGCCGTCGCACTTGAGCACCGAGCAGTGCAGCCGCACCTCGATGTTGTCGATTGCGCGGATCTGGTCGATCAGATAGCTCGACATCGACCGCTCGAGAGAGTCTCCGCGGACGATCATGGTGACCTTGGCCGCGAAGCGCGCGAAGAATGCCGCGGCCTGCCCCGCCGAGTTGGCGCCGCCGACGATGATCACGTGCTGGCCGGCACAGGTTTGCGCCTGAGGTGCTCCGGCTCCGTAGTACACGCCGCGGCCGACGAGATTTGCGGCACCCACAGCCTCCAGGTGGCGATAGCTGACGCCGCTGGCGAGTACGACGGCGTGAGCCAGCACCGACGTACCATCTTCGAACTGCACCTGGCGAGCCGATCCGGGTGCCTGGAGACCATTCACCGTACGGGCGGTGAGCAGTTCGGCGCCGAAACGGAGGGCCTGCCGCCGGGCGCGTTCGGTGAGCTGACCGCCGGAGACGCCGTCGGGAAAGCCGAGATAGTTCTCGATCCGCGCACTCTGGCCTGCCTGCCCGCCGGGTGCCGCCCGTTCGACGATGACGGTCTTGAGTCCCTCCGAGGCGGCGTACACGGCAGCGCCCAGTCCGGCCGGCCCACCCCCGACGATCACCAGATCGTAGAAGTCTCCCATCGGCTGCGTGCTGAGACCCACCGCTGTGGCAAGGTCTGTGAGCGTTGGTTGGACGAGCGCGCGACCGTCCAGGGTGATCACGACCGGTGCCGCTGCGTTCTCCGCGGCGGCCGCGGCAAGCAGCCGATGGCTCTCCGGATCCGTGATGTTGTGCCATCGATACGGCACAAGATTCCTCGCGAGGAAGTCCCGGACTTCATAGGAGGCCGCGGACCAGGGATGCCCCAGGATCTTGATCTTCTTGTCCGGATGTCTGCCGCTCTGTTGCCAGGCTGTGATCAAGTCGTCGATCACCGGATACAGCTTCTCCTCGGGCGGTTCCCAAGGCTTGAGCAGGTAGTGATCGACATCGACGACGTTGATCGCCGCGATGGCCGCACTGGTGTCGGCGTACGCGGTCAGCACCGCCCGGCGGGCGTCGGGCACCAGATCCATGGCCGCTTCGAGGAAATCGATCCCGTTCATCCGCGGCATGCGGTAGTCAGCCAGGATCGCCGCAATCTGCTCGCCGCGAAGCACGAGGTCGCGGATCAGGTCCAGAGCCTCCAGCGCGTTGTCGGCCCGCAGGATGCGGTAGTCAGCACCGTAGCGGCGACGCAGATCCCGAGCGACTGCCCGTGACACGCTCGGGTCGTCATCGACGGTGAGGAGGATCGGGCGGGGCTCCCGGTCCGGCGACTCGGTCGTGCTCGCCGTCTGCTGGCTTGATGTCGTCACGCGCCCACCTCGTGGACAAAGCACCATCGCCAGGACTCACCCGGTTCAGCCGAGGTGACGACCGGATGGCCCATTGCTCGGGCATGCTTGCTCGCATGCTTTCGCGGCGACGAATCGCAGCAAGCGATGTGCTGGCAGGTTAGGCACCGGCGCAGGTGTACCCATTCACTGCCGATAGCGACGCATTCGACGCAGTACGGCTGGAAGTCGGCGGGCGCCGGCGTGACGGGCGCCGCCTCCAGGTGTACGCAGCTGCCCACATCAACCTCCTTCCGTTGAGGACCATCTTGCCCGGCCGCGTCAAGGCGCGAGCCGGGAGATCTTGCGGCGGCGCAGGCCGGCGGCCCAGAGCAGCCGGACGATCTCGCGGGAACTGGCTGGCTGGGCGCCGGCCTCCAGCGCCGCGTCATAGCGATCAGCCATGACGTCGTAATGATCGCTGTCGAAGGCTCGGCGTGGCAGGCCGATGCCCGCGGCGAACGCATGGAGTTCGTCGTAGGACTGGTCACTGATCAGATGCGACCAGAACCGGCCGTGTCCGGGCCAAGTCGGCGGATCGATGTAGACGGTCACCCCTCCGCGTGTCCTATGGCGTCGTCGATCAGGCTTCGCCAGGTCCGTACCAGATCGGCGTCGACGTAAGCCTTCCAAGAAGCGAGGGGACGCACGGCTGAGCCGACGTGAAACGCACGAAGGCCGGCTCGCGCCAGCCAGGGCACATGCTCAGCCAGCAGCCCGCCACCGGCCATGATCACCGAGCGAGCGAACTCGTCCTCCGCAGCCCTATGAACAAGATCATCCAATCCTTCCGTCACGCCCCGCGCCGATCCAGCGGTCAGAACGGAATCCAAACCCGGCAACCGGCGCAGGGTGCGCCATGCGCGATCAGTCGAGATGCAGGCGTCGATCGCCCGAGAGAAGGTCCAGCCGAAGTCCGGTTCACTCAGCAGTTCCACGATGACGGACTCATCCACCTCGGTGTGGGAGTTGAGGAATCCCGCCACAACGCCATCGGCACCGGCAGCTCGATACCGCTCCATCAAGCCGCGCAACCGCGCAGCCTCGCCGCCATCGGTGCTGAAGCCCTCGCGCAGCCGGAGCACCGGCCGGAGCGGCAGCGCGGTAGCCCGCCGAATCTGCGCGACCAGCGCCGGCTCCGGTGACAACCCGCCGAATTCAAGACTTCCGATCACCTGCAGCCGGCTGGCTCCCCCGACCTCAGCCCGTTCCGCGTCCTTCGGGTGCCGGGCAACCACCTCCAGCAGCGCCGTCAATCCGGACCGTCCAGCTGATCGAGATCCGCTAGCGACGGACCTCGACCCGAACGCAGTTCGACCGCTACTGCCTCCGCGTCGTGCAGCGCACGGCTGATGTTTCCGTGTGTCAGCCGAGCAAGATCGTCGGGACTCCAGCTCCGGTCGGACAGCGCCTCCAACAGTGCCGGATAGCAGGAGACGTCCTGCAGCCCGGCAGGCATCGCGGGCGAGCCGTCGAAGTCGCTGCCGAGTCCGAGATGATCAATACCGGCGACCTGGCGGGCATGCTCGAGGTGAGCCACGACATCAGCGATGGTCGCCTTCGGCTGGACGCCGGGATAGCTGTCGTAGAAGGCATCCCAAGCCTCGATATCACGCCGGTCAACACCCGCCTCCACAGCAGCCGCCTCGACCTCGGCCGCCCATTCGCGGACCTGCTGATTGACGAAGTAGGGCACGAAGGTAATCATGCAAACGCCGCCGTTGACCGGCAGCCGCTCGAGTACGTCGTCCGGTACGTTTCGCGGATGATCACAGACCCCGCGGGCCGAGGAGTGTGAGAAGATCACCGGCGCAGCCGTCGCATCCAGCGCCTGGCGCATGGTGTCGGCGCTGGTGTGGGAGAGGTCGACCAGCATTCCGAGCCGGTTCATCTCGGCCACCACTTCCCGCCCGAAGGCGGTGAGCCCGCCGGCTGCCGCGGTATCGGTAGCCGAGTCGGCCCAGGCGGTGTTCTGGTTGTGCGTCAGGGTCAGGTAACGCACGCCGAGCCGGTAGAACGTCCGCAGCACAGCCAGGGAATCGTCGATGCTGTGCCCGCCTTCCGCGCCGAGCAGGCTTCCAATCCGACTCCGATCCTTCAGGGTCTGGTCCAGCCCGTCGGCACTGGTGACCAAGATCAGCTGGTCGGCGTACCGCTCGATCATCGTGTACACCGCATCAATCTGCTCAAGCGTCGCCTGCACCGCGGCCTGGCCGGTGAAGGTGATGGGCACGTACACAGACCAGAACTGCGCACCCACGCCACCGGCACGCATCCGCCCCAGGTCAGTATGCAGGTGGGGCTGCGGCTCTGCTATGTCGACCTGGTCGAAGGCGTAGCCGACCCGGCGCATCGCCCACGGCAGATCGTTGTGACCATCGACCACTGGCTGCGTCGTCACGCCGTCATCCTGCCATTGGCCTACACATAAACTCTGCCCATGGTGGTTAGGGCTACCCAGCCACCGGCTCCCCCGCGCCCACGAGGCTGGCCAAGGAAGTGAAGCCGGGCAGGAAGTGGCGCCTTCCGGCGATGGTCTGCGCGCTCGCCGTCGTCTTTGCCGGTTGCACCTACTCCAGGGAGGAGCCTGGCCTGTTCCCGCCGGCGGTGAGCTCGCAGACACCGACAGCCACCGAGCGCCCGCGGTTGCCGCCGCGCAAGACCAACCCTGCTCTGCCTGTTGCGGGCCAGGCGATTTGGACCACGGCCGAGGGTCTTCGGGTGACTGTCCGATTCGGCATCCATGCGATCCGGCGCATCGAAGGCGCGACGGTGCTTGACTGGTCGGTGACGCCGCTTTCCGCTCCTCGGCTACGGGCCGGAGACCGGGTGCCGGGTTGGATCGATCTCGGTTTGACCCGTCAAGCAAAGGGCGACGTCAACATCGTCTTGATCGACGCCGCAGGTCGGCGGGCATACCGGCCGTTAAGTCACGTTTCGCGCGCCCAGTTCAATCGCTGTCTCTGCTCGCCGATGTTTGCCAGTCGGCTCGGGTTGCGCATCGGCGAGACGCGTCTGCTGCAGCTCACGTTTCCGAAACTCCCGCCGGACGTGGCCTTCGTCGACGTGAGCTTGGCTAACGTCGCGACCTTCTGGCACGTTGCAGTCACTCCGCTGGGTCAGGCCCCTATGGCCAGTAAACCGACCGATCTGGCCAGAGCTGCGGACGCAACGGATCCCGCAGCGGAGCCGTGGGCGTTCAGCTATCCCGCGGGTGAAGGCCGTCGGCAGAGCATCCAGATCCGACGGATAGTCGCCAGTCCGAACTCGACCTCGATCGAATGGACTATTCACTCCATCACCGATCAGCCGGGCATCAGCCTGCTCGCTTACGGGCCTCCAATATCGACCCATCTGCCCAACGGTGTGTTCGTCGCCGAGCCGGCCTTAGCCAGCGGCCTGTTGATCCGCCCCAGCACCGCCGAGCGTGGGCCAGCGCTGAAGGTGCGGTGGATCACCGATAGCGGTTTGGGACGTGACTTCTATGAGTGCCTGTGTACGAGCATCGGAATCTGGGCAGCCTCCCTGCGCCGAGCCGGCGGCAGCGCCAGCGTGAATACGAACTTCCCACCTCTCCCGGCGGAGACCACCGAGGCGGACGTCACCCTGCCCGGCGTCACGACCCTGCGCAACCTGCCGGTGGTTCGGGCCCGGGATGCAGCGGCCGCCCCCTCACACCCGCGGAAGCACCCGGCCATGTACTGGATGTACGACGTCGAAGCCCCACCCAACGGTTGGAGCACATACGACTGGCCCACCCCAACACCAGATCCGCTCCAGCTGAGGTCATACAACTCATTCACGGAGGAGATAGTGACCTTGCCTGTGGCTAGGTGAAACGGCCGCTGACTAGGCTTTCTATGTGGAAGCGTTGCCGGAAGTAAGCGGACATGGCAGGACGCGTGTTAGCTTCCGTGTTGCACGTTATTGCACGGGAGGGTTCTGCCTAGTGGCCAAACCACGCCGCCGAAAGCAGCGGGAACCTTTCGGCCGCATCCGACAACTACCATCCGGCCGCTACCAAGCCGCCTACATCGGCCCAGACCTCGCACTGCACAAAGCCGCGGCCACCTTCCAGACGATCATGGACGCCCGAGCATGGCTGACCGCAGAGCGGCGCCACATCGACGCCGGAACCTGGATAAGCCCAGCACGCCGCAACCGGTCTCCAGAGGTCGCAACCCTGGCCGTGTACGCCTGGGCATGGCTCGCCGATCGGCCGCTGAAGCCGTCCACCCGAGAGCTTTACACCAGGCTGCTGAATCACAGGATCCTGCCGACGCTCGGGAACCTGCCGCTCAGAGACATCGCACCGCTGACGGTGCGCCAGTGGCATACCGGGATGGGTTCGGAGCTCCCGAGACGCCGGGCGCACGCCTACAGCCTTCTACGCACCATTCTGGCGGCCGCGGTGACCGATGACCTGATCCCGAGCAACCCTGCCCATATTTACGGCGCTGGCAGTACCAACCGGGTCCACCAGATCAAACCGGCGACCCTGACCGAGTTGGAAACGATCACAGCGAACATGCCGGACCGGTTCCGGCTGATGGTGCTGTTGGCGGCCTGGTGTGCTTTGCGGTTCGGGGAGCTGATTGAGCTGCGCCGCTCCGATGTCGATCTGAAAGCCGGCAAGATCGCAATCAGTCGGGCCGCGGTCCGGGTGGGTGGCGCCGTAGTTGTCGGTACGCCGAAGTCTGTTGCAGGTGTTCGGGTGGTGAGCTTGCCGCCGCATCTGACACCCGTTGTTCGTGATCATTTGGCGACGTTCGCCGTCTGGGGCAAGGACGGTCTGCTGTTCCCGGCTGCGAGCGGTGGCCACCTTAACCGTGCCACGTTCTTCGCCCACTGGGATAGGGCCAGGAGAGCAGCTGGTCGGCCGGATCTGCGGTTGCATGATCTTCGCCATACGGGTGCCGTGTTGGCCGCTCAGACCGGTGCCACACTGGCCGAGCTGATGGCTCGGTTGGGTCATTCCACCCCGGCGATGGCGATGCGTTACCAGCACGCGGCTCAAGATCGGGACGCTCAGATTGCCCGTCTACTATCCGAGATGATCATGCGCGAAAGCGACGGAAATGCGTAGTACATAAGGTAAACTTGGCGTTGGTCTTCAACAAAGATCCCCGCGAACGCCGGAGTCTTGGACCGCGTCTCTGGTCGCTCATTTCCGACCTCAGACCACCCCTCGTGGTGGTCCGGTACACCCCACCGATAGACGCGGTTGACAGGCAGGTGACCACCACTTCAGCGGCAGTAACCGAGACGCCTAGCGTCTCCGCTGTCTCGAGGTGGTCCCTTTGGCCCGACGCCTTGCATCCCTAGATGCCGCCGCTGAATACATCGGTGTCACAACCCGCACACTTCGCCGTTGGATCGCTGATGGTGACATTGTCGCCTACCGGCTAGGCCGAAGAATCGTCCGCATCGACCTAGACGAGGTAGACGACAAGCTTTGCAAACCCGTGCCCAACGCGAAGGCCGGGTGAGCCGCTATCAAAGACCAACGCCGCCCTCATGAGGCGGCGCAGGTTGAGGCATGGAGTAGAGCTGTCCCAGGGTCAAGTGTAGCCGCAAGGGACTACCAGCGCAGCAACCTCCGCGCCCTACTGCGCCAAATCGATCTTGGTGATCCTCTGCGCCGCCGGGCTGTCCAGGAAGCGATAGCCGGCGCCCTGGCGTCCTGGTGGGTGATGCGGGCTGAACACTTCGACCGCGCACGGCCAACACCTGGCGACTTCAACGGCGCCGCCACATCCGAGGAGCTGGCCGCGGCCGATGAACGTTGCCGCGAGACTGCCCAAGCCTGCCTAGCTAAAGCGTCGCTCATCACGTACGAGGCGGGCGGTGATCTCAATGTTTGATCTCAACAGCGTGACTGTTGATGGCGCGACCCGATTCGTTGCCTATATGGGTGAGGGGTTCGGCTGGCGTCACTTCGAATGCGTCGCCTGCGGCGCCCATGAAACCTCGGAGAAGCCCTACTTCTACGTCGCCGCCGATGGTGGGACGCACCCGCTTTGCTATGGCTGCGTCCGTGGCGACGGCGCCGACCCACGGTTTATCTGGTGGGCGGAGGCGCGACGGCTGGGGTTGTTGACGTGACTGATACCGAGCTCGATCAGGTGGTTGACGAACGTCAGCTAATCGACGGCGATGCTCTCCTTCGAGAGGTTCACGACTGGTTTGCCACCTACATCTCGACCACCACAGCAGCCGATCATGAGTTGCTGGCGTTGTTTGCGGCGCACACCCATCTGGCTGCGGAGACCTACACGACCCCGCGGCTTCAGGTTGATTCACCTGTTCCGAGTAGTGGCAAGACGACGTGCTTGGAGCATCTCCAGCGGCTCTGTCACCGCTCGGTGCTGATGGCTTCGGTGGCGTCGCCGGCGTTGTTGACCCGGATGCTTGACGCTGAACTGCGCACGATTTTGATCGATGAGGCCGACCGCTCGCTCAGTCCTGACAAGGAGGGCATAGCCGATCTGTTTGCGGTGCTCAATTCCGGTTACAAGCGCGGTGCGACACGGCCGGTACTCGTGCCCACGAAGGGTGGCGGCTGGGGTGTGTCGGAGATGCCTACATTCTCTCCAGTGGTGATAGCGGGAAACAACCCGAACTTGCCAGAGGACACCCGTTCTCGAATCATCCGGGTGCTGCTGTTGCCCGACCTGGACGGCACTGTCGAGGAGACCAACTGGGAGCTGATCGAAGAAAACGCCATTGGCCTACATGATCAGCTTGCCCGGTGGGCCGACCAGGTACGCGAGGAAGTCCGTATCGGCAGGCCAACCGTCCCCGCGGGCATCACTGGGCGCTTCCGTGAGAAGTGGGCCCCGCTGAAGCGGGTAGCTGCTGCAGCCGGCGGTGATTGGGCTGCTGCCGTGGACCGGATGGCGCTGAACGACAAGGAGGAATACGAGTTGGATAAGGAAGACGGCCTGATCCGTGAGGTGCCGGCTGCGGTTCTGTTGAAGCACATCTATGAGTTGTGGCAGCGTCCGCATCGCTCTGAACAGAAGTTCATGCCGACCGAGAATCTGAGGGCGGAGTTGGTGTCTGACCACCCGGCTGTCTGGGGTGCTGAGGGTCCGATTGGTAAGGACCTGACGGCGAAGCGTCTCGGGTCAATGCTCGCCAAGGGTTACAAGATCCACTCCAAGCGGGAGACCCGTGACGGGCCACGCGGATATCTGCGCTCCGACTTCGAGCGGGCGTGGAGCCGGATGGGTGTATCCCCTCGGGTATCCGGCCCAAGTGGCGCAAGCGGCTCAAGTGGCGCAGATAGCGGTGCTGCGCCGGATTCACCGGGTGCGCCGGATGCGCCGGATTCAGGAGAGGGCCAGGGCGACACCCCGGACTGGAATGCACTCTGGGATGACGAACCTCAGGCCGCTGCAGCCGAGCCTCCCGTGCCCCAATGTCGGATCTGTGATGCCGCGCTGTGGGCACCCGACTCAAAGCAGCGCGGCACCTGCCACAAGTGCTACCGGCAAAGCCAGGTGGCAGCGCCATGACCAACGCCGCCGACCAACTGCTTCGATCCCTTGCCACCCTCGCCACCCGAGGGCAACAGACACGATGCGGAGACCCCGCCGACGCTGAGCTCTGGATGTCGGACTTCCCCGAAGAGCGGGCACTCGCCGCCACCCTGTGCCACGGCTGCCCAGTGATCACTGCCTGCGGCGAAGCTGCCGAAGCCAACGCGGAGAAGTTCGGAGTCTGGGCCGGTGTCGATCGAACCATCCGACCTGGCCGACCTGCGACAAACCGAAAGGCGACGGCATGACCACGACCAACTGCTTCGATCGATCGTGAAGCCGGCCGCTGTGGACCCGCCCAGTGAACAAATTCTGATCTATCTACCCCGTTTTCCTCTTTCCAGGAGGTGTGATGCCGCGTAAGTCCCAACTTCGAGCGGTTGCGATCCGGAGCAGCCACCATGACTAAACCTCGATCGCGAAGCACCCGGCTCAGGACTGGCCAGGTGCGTTCGTCTCCCTCCCCGAAGGACCACCCCGGTATGCCAAAAACCGTTAGTCGAGTGTGCAAGTTGTGTGCGGCCGTGTTTGATCTTGAGTACTCCCGAGGTCGGCCGCGGCTGTACTGCTTCGAATGTGAGCCGTCTGGCTGGAAGGTTGTGCTTCCGGCGCATCGGTTTGGGCGGGTGAAGTTGCGTCGTGTCCGGGGGAAGGATGATCTTGGTCAGATTTGATCAAATCGAAAGGGGTGGAATTTTTTCCACCGGGGAGACAGAAAAACAGACGGCTGGCCGGTCCACAGCGACGGGCAATCTGCGATCGTTCGGTGCGGGTTGTTGATCACGTTGCCGTAGAATTGGGCTAGTTGCTACGGGCTGTCCGTAGCTCTCGGGGTAATGGAGTCTGATCATGGAAGGAACCGACCGGGTTCGTGCTGGCTGGGGTGGTGCGTCGTTGGTGGATGCTTCGCCGAGTTTGCGAGCGAGGTGTGCAGCTGCTGATGCGGAGGAGCGGCGTGAGGCTGCCAGGTTGGAGCGGGAACGGTCGGCTCTTCGGGCTCAGCTGGAGGCGGACAGTATCGCTGCGAGTTGTTTCCTTGCGGAGCAACGTGGCGAGCTGTTGACCCGTCAGGATCGTTTGAACGGGGTTGGTCGCACGAAGGCCGAAGCAATTGCCTTCTATTCGGCTCAGGCTGATCTTGAGGATGCCCGGATTGTTGCGGCGCGTGCCAAGCGGCTTCGAGAGTTGGAGGTTGAGGAGTCGGCGGCCTGGTCGGGTGATCTGACGGCCGGGAAGTCTCCGCATGATTTGGAGATGGGTGCTCGTGCGGCGAAGTTTCGGTCGAAGCTGGCTGAGGAGTTGCGTTGGCGGAAGGCTGCTGTTGCTGAGGCGAGGCAGATTGCGGCCTATGACCGGCGTCGGGTGAATGTGGAGCGGCGTTGGGCATGACCGCTGATCGTGGTGATGTCGCCGCCGCTGAGGCTGCGCTCGGGTCGGCTAAGTCGTCGGCCGGGGATGGCAGTAAGGCTGGTGTTGGTGAGGCTGTGAGTTTGCCGTCTGTTCCGGGTCCCGGCGGTCAGCCTCGTGGCCGCGGGTTTGATGTTGGTGAGGCTGACAGCTTGCCGGCTGGTGAGGCTCTGAGCCGACCCTGAAGGCCTTGTTTGGAATTTGTTTGCTCTCACTTTGGGACTGATCCTTCGGTCAGTTTGTCCCCTTTGCCGCTTGCGGGGCGGAGCCCGGAGCGAGCGGCTGCGGCGCGTCAGCGCTCACTGGCTTCGTCGGCAGGCGTACAGCTTGTATGGATGGGCCCAAAAGCACAGAGTCCTGGGCTTTCGTTTTCGTTAAACGGCACGTCGGCGGCAAGCTGCCCGGTCGTGATCGTTTCTTCGATGGTGGGGAATCCTTCGACTGTCACTGTCGCAGTTACAACAACCCCACCCTTCTCAGGCTCGGCGTCCACGTCGATGGGCGCTGCACTGGCGGAGGTGGTCCCGGCCGAAATAGCGAGTAGAGCACCAACCAAGGTGAGGGCGACCCTTCTCATCTCCACAACCTTTCCTAGCAGGACCTGCCGCTGCCGCTGGCAGGTCTTTGGTCACTGTCGCAGGTGCGACATTGCGTGTCAACGGCCGCGAGCGGGCCGAGACGGCGAAGCGAACGCAGCCGGCTTCCTTCCCGAAGCGGCGGAGCTGGCAGCACAATTTGAGCGTGGCTAAATCATGGAAGTGCTGTCTTCGCCTGCACGATTGGGAAGACCGGGAGAACCCGGAGACCCACGAGACTACCAAGTATGTCAGCGCTGCAGTACTGAGCATGACACGCGGCGTCCTTCATGGAGCCCAGATTCCGAAGACACCAGGCGTGGCAATCCAGGCGGACTTCCTTACTACGTCTGACTAAGGTTCCCGGCTCAACATGGGGCCCTGCGTAATCGAACGTCGATTCGATACGCTGGAGCATGTCCACTAAAGACCAACTGCTGTTCAGCGCCTTCCATGGCACGGCGGTCCGGTACGCCGCGGAGAAACGGGACCTAACCGCTTCGATTGCTGAGCTGCGCGAGATGGCTGGTGGCCGGGACGACATCTTGGCTGAGGCTGCCGGCATTACGGCTGGATCGTGGTATGCGCACCCCTCCGGTCATGTCGGGCATGAGCTGATCGCGGCTGGCATGCTGATCTTGGCGGGCGGTGGCCGCGGCGTCCCCCTGAACTACGACGAGCTTGAGCGCTGGACGCGGGTCGGGTACGAGCGGGGGACAATGGCACGGCATGGAGAACGGTGAAGGTTGCATCTTGCCATTGACCTTGAAGTCAGCTCACCGGAGAACCCCCGGTCCCCTCTAGTTGGCAAACTAAGCCGGGTGCAAAGGACAGGCCCACTTCGGCCACAAAATCGGTCTCTGCGACAGTGGTTGAAGATTTCGTTGATCGGGCTGTCTGCCGTCCTCACTCTGGTCTGCTCGTGCAGCAGCAGCGATCAGACGACAGGGTCTGATCAACTGTCTTCCCAATCGGCCACTTCGTCTGCCGCACCTACCCCAGTGACAGCAGGGTCAGAAACCGCAACGCCGAAAGCCAGCACCGAACCAACGGCCAAGCGGCGCGGCAGGAGCGCCAAGTTCAAGCACTTTACGGTCACCGTTCGAGAGGTCAAGAAGGAAACATCGTCCGAGGCCCGGGTGCTGGCCGAGGTGTGCGTTAGAAGCCTTCCTCCTCACCCACAAGGGAATAGAACCCGGATCAGTTGGGATCCCTGGTCAGTCCGGGCGGGCTCACGAACCGTGGACTCTGACCCCTCCAATTCGGTGTTCGAAGGCGCTTTCCCGCCTGACAAGACCTACCGAGTCGGTCAGTGTGCCTCCGGCTGGATTCCTTTCTTCACTCGGGCGAACGTGACCAGAGTCAGGTACGCAAATGGTGTCGGCGACATAGCCGTGTGGGACGCGGATCATCTTGACCGAGCGCCGCAGATTCGCACCAAGCGCAGCACCTCAGCCGAGGCGACGCCCAAGGAGGAAGAAGGGGAAAGCCTGGAGCCGAGCTACGAGAACTGCACAGCGCTGAACGGCGATTACCCGCATGGTGTCGGACTACCCGGTGCCCGGGACCGGACCAGAAGCGGCACTAGCCCGGTGACCACCTTCAAGGTCAGCACCCGGCTCTACAACGCCAACGCCGACAAAGACCGTGACGGCGACGGCATCGCATGCGAGAACCGATGAGCGCGGCGCGCGTTTCTGTTCAGGCCGGCACCGAAACGGTGCCGGCCCAACGGTCAGCTGAAGTATGGCGCGCGAATCCGATTCCGTTCAGTCGTGTTCTCTGATTCGAGTGCTTTGGCAGGGCTATTTAGCCTCCCTGAGCGATGGGACGCGCCGTGCCCGCGATGCAAGGTCCATAATGTCTGCTCTGGCTCGATTTCACTCTGAGGTGCGCCTGCGCCGTGCCGCCGCATCAGGTCAAGCCGGCGTTCGCCGGGGGCAAGACTGCGAGGGTGGCTTCTCGTCCAGCCTCATCAGGCGCAGGAGTGACAGTCTCTCCAGACAGTGGGCTAGATTTGCGATTCGAGGGGTTAAGTTTTGACTGAACAGGGCCACACCTTGCTCTGGGAGCATGGAGGGCGCCGGATCTGGGGTGTGAGGAGGTCAACCGGTGTGTGTGAGGCCAAGGAGTTCTATGACGGCTTGCCGCTCAGAGCTCGTCTTGACTTCAAGAAGATCATGAGTCGTTTGACTGAATTCGGTCGTATCGCCAACAAAGAGATGTTTCGGCGCCTCGAGGTAACTGGACATCCGACAGTCTGGGAGATGAAGTCTCACGAAGGACCGGGTTATCGAATCTTCTGCATACAGGATGGTCTTGACTGGTGGGCGACCCACGGCCGAAAAAAGCCTAAGGACAAACAGGTCTCGAACGAAGTTAGCAGGGCGCGAGAAATCTTCGCCGAGAGGGGCTGAAAATGAAATTTTGGGACGGTGCTGCCGATGAACGGCGCCTATACGCACAGAAGAGCCTGATCTTTGATGCGACTGAACTCGTGGCAGAAGCGATGGAAGAACGTGGGTGGACACGGAAGCGACTTGCGAATGCACTTAGTGTGCGCGCCTCGGAGATCACACAGCGACTCCGAGGGAAGCGGAACCTAACGCTACGAAGCTTGGCGGACATGTTGCATGTCATGGAGTACGACGTCCGGCTCGCCAAAGTTGACCGCAATTCACCAGCCACGTGGTCGCCAGTGACAGCAGGGGTGACTGTCACCGTCCAAACAATTACATTTCCCCCTGGCCCTGGGTGGTCGATCACTGGCTTCGCATCGTATGTCGACTCCATGGGAGGGCTTGGTCTGCGCGGTGAAGTAACTACGGGGGGCAGCCTGATATCGGTGGGTGGCCGTGAAAGTTAAGCTTTTGCTCGCCGACGCCGCAGAAGCTGCCAGCTCCGGCAAGGTCAGTGCTCTTGGCCTTGGATGGTCCGTCATTTCATTACCGATGACCCCTACGGCCTTAGTGCTATTCATCGATCTTCAACAGGGGGAATTTGAACGGCATGAGTTTCGTGTCTGGCTGTCGCTACGTGGGCAGGATGATCCGCTGCCGATAGGTGAAGAAAATAGCGAGGCCGCGCTAGAGTTCAGGGGTGCATTCGAGGCAGAACCTTTACAAGCTGCGGGAGAAAATGCACCAGGAAGAGTGAGCCTAGCCCTCAACGTCGCACCGCTACCATTGTCGCCCGGTCATGCATACGAATGGCGAGCCGAGATAGACGGCGTTCAAAACGAGGACTGGAGCGCACCGTTCTATGTCCGGCGCTCCGAACCAGTGGCCGCGCCGGTCGTTGCAGCGACGGGCGAGCGGGCAGAGGCCAGCGGTTAACTCCCCTCTGCTCACGCCCATACCCGAGGCGTTTCCTAGAGAGTTCCGCTAGTTCCTCGTTCACCGGCTGGCGTGGACTCTTGCCGAGCACAAGGCTGGCGGGGCTGCTGTTGTCAGGGAAGCGCTGCTATGGGCTGGCATGTCGCTCCGGCAATTGAGGGCTGGCTGCGTCTGTGTTGGCGTCTGACGGGCTGCCCCGGTTTGTGTGGACGGATGAGCGGCCGGACCCTGCCAGCTACGTGCAGACGATTTTGGCGTCGATCGGGGAGCGGCAACGGTGGCGAGCCCAATACCAAGCGGCTGTGGATACCGTTTCGGCAACTGGCGGGCTGTCTCCTCCTGTTTCACCGACGACCATCCCTTGGGGTAGCCGCAGTTCACATCCCTCCGAAACCAGCGCCAGCACCCGGATCCATCGGACGCATGTCCGTCGCACCGGTCCGATCCGTCCAAGGCGTGCCAGTGGTTGACTGGCCGGTTTGCCTCGTCCAGGAATCGTCATTTCGGTAGTGGCCGCAGCGGTCACATACCTCGAAGGGCTGCTTCGGATCGCTGTTGTCAACGCGCCACTTGTGCCGTCCAAGGAGGCATAGAACCTTCATAGTGGCTCCTTCTTCTCGGCTATCAGGCTGCTCGCGCATCCGCCCCAAGTCAATATCCAAGTGGCGGGATGCGAATCGCCCATCCCCTGCTGCCCCCGATCGCTTGTGATTTTGGGCCGGAGGGAGGCCCGTCAAGGGTGAGCGAAGCGAATCCGGAGGACGCGAGCTGGTGAGTGAGCGCCCTTGACGTGCCGAGCGCAGGCCCTACCATGTTCCGATTGGGGGAGCGGTATTGCACGTATGTTGCACGGCGGGCTGACGTTTCAAGATCAAAGCGGCGTTGGCTAGGGCGAGTGTGTGCATCCTGGTTGAGGTCATACAACTCATTCGTGGAGCAGATCGTCCCCCTGCCCGGCTCGTAACCAGGCGGCGACAGACATGCGAAAGGGCGGCCCGTACGGAGCCGCCCTTTCGTCCCTCTGATGCCGGACTCAGAAGTCCATGCCACCCATGCCCGGATCGCCTCCGGCAGGGGCCGCGGGCGTCTTCTCCGGCTTGTCGGCGATGACTGCCTCGGTAGTCAAGAACAGTCCCGCGATCGAAGCCGCGTTCTGCAGCGCCGAACGGGTCACCTTGGTCGGATCCGGTACGCCGGCGGCCAGCAGGTCCTCGTATTCACCGGTCAAAGCGTTCAAGCCATGACCTTCGGGAAGGCCCCTGACCTTCTCCGCAACGACGCCGCCCTCGAGACCGGAGTTGATCGCGATCTGCTTCAGCGGTGCCTCGACCGCCTGCTTGACGATCTGAGCGCCGACCGCCTCGTCACCATCCAGCTGCAGCTTCTCGAACGCCTTGGCTGCAGCCTGCACCAGGGCAACACCGCCTCCAGGGACGATGCCCTCCTCGACGGCAGCCTTAGCATTACGGACAGCATCCTCGATCCGGTGCTTGCGCTCCTTGAGCTCGACCTCAGTTGCCGCGCCGACCTTGATCACCGCAACACCGCCGGCCAGCTTGGCCAGTCGCTCCTGCAGCTTCTCCCGGTCGTAGTCGGAGTCGGAATTCTCGATCTCGGTGCGGATCTGCTTGACCCGGCCGGCGATCTGATCCGGGCTGCCGGAGCCGTCGATGATCGTGGTCTCGTCCTTGGTGACGATCACCTGGCGAGACTGGCCAAGCAGTTCCAATCCGACGCTGTCGAGCTTCAGTCCGACCTCTTCTGAGATGACCTGGCCGCCGGTGAGGATGGCGATATCGGTCAGCATCGCCTTGCGGCGGTCGCCGAAGCCAGGAGCCTTGACTGCGACGGACTTGAAGGTCCCGCGAATCTTGTTGACGATCAGGGCCGCCAGCGCCTCGCTGTCGACGTCCTCAGCGATGAGAACTAGCGGCTTGCCCGCCTGTATGACCTTCTCCAAGACGGGCAGCAGATCCTTGAGGTTGGAGACCTTCGAATTGACGATCAGGACGTAGGGATCCTCGAGGATGGTCTCCATCCGTTCGGTGTCGGTGACGAAATAGGGCGAGATGTAGCCCTTGTCGAACCGCATGCCTTCGGTGAGCTCGAGTTCCAGGCCGAACGTGTTGGACTCGTCGACGGTGATGACGCCTTCCTTGCCGACCTTGTCCATGGCTTCGGCGATGATCTCGCCGACCGACTCGTCCCCGGCGGAGATCGAGGCGGTGGCAGCAATCTGCTCCTTGGTCTCGACGTCCTTCGCCGAGGCAACAAGCTGCTCTACAACCGCGTCGACCGCTTGCTCGATGCCGCGCTTGAGGCTCATCGGGTTGGCACCGGCGGTCACGTTACGCAGCCCCTCGCGCACCATGGCCTGAGCCAGGACGGTAGCGGTGGTTGTGCCGTCACCGGCCACGTCGTCGGTCTTCTTGGCAACCTCCTTGACGAGCTCGGCACCGATCTTCTCGTACGGGTCTTCGAGCTCGATTTCCTTGGCGATGCTCACACCATCGTTGGTGATGGTTGGAGCGCCCCACTTCTTCTCCAGCACGACGTTGCGGCCCTTGGGGCCCAGGGTCACCCGAACGGCATCGGCGAGGGTGTTCATCCCGCGCTCGAGGCCACGTCGCGCCTCGGTGTTGAACTGAATGAGTTTGGGCATGTTTCTCTGCGATCCTCCCGCGTGCAGGCGGCTGCGCCGCCATGAGCAAGTGAGTCGAAACTCCCCCAGCGATGCCCGCGACGGACGGCCACACCAGGGCCTCACCGCCTGAGGAGGTGGCACTCTCAGGTCGAGAGTGCTAACTCAATGTTTAGCACTCTCGTTAGGCGAGTGCAAACACTCCCCGCTATCCGAGGGGCTACATCCGCGCCATGTCGGAAAGATGGCTTGTGCCAGACCGCGCCGCGGGCTCAACTGAGGCTGTTGCGCGGCGCCGTCACCTGGTCGAGCGCCGCATTTGAAGGTTGTCGCAATTGAGTTGTCCGCTGTCTAGTGCGCTGGCTAGTGCCGTACCGGTGGACTGGCCTTGGGCCGACGCTGCGCGTGGCAGACAAAATGCGGTCCAGGGCCGCATAGGTCGGCCAGGACACCATGACCTTGGTTCGCCCGGCAGCCGCCGTACCAACCCCCTTTCCTGGTCGGTCATCAGCAACAGCAGCGCGGCAGCAGGACTCTGCGCCTGTGCCTCCCTCAGCTGTACGACGTCAGCGATCTGCGCGCTGCTCGAGATGTTCTCCTTGAAGAAAATGACCCCGGCCCGCCTCGCCGTCCCTAACCTGGCAAAGCTCCCTCTCCGAGCTGGAATAGAAAGGCCCATCAGGGGGTTCGACCGGCTAATGGCTGAGACAAAGGCGCCGCGGGACTCTGTGGACGCAGCACCGATTACCCGCGCGCATGTCGGTCTCCGCTCAGAACGCGGGCCCATTCTGCTCGCTGTGATGTTGAGCGTCGCCCTCGTGGCCATCGACGCCACGATCCTGGCAACGGCAGTGCCGTCGATCGTCAACGACCTCGGCGGGTTCGCGCACTTCCCCTGGTTGTTCTCCATCTACCTGCTCGCGCAGGCGGTCTCGGTCCCGATCTTCGCAAAGTTCAGCGATCTCGTCGGACGCAAGCCCATCATGCTTATCGGGGTCGGGCTCTTCGTCGCTGGCTCCATCCTGTGCGGTCTGGCATGGAGCATGCCGGCGCTCATCGCCTTCCGTGCGCTCCAGGGAATCGGCGCCGGTTCAGTGCAGCCGACGGCGATGACGATCATCGGCGACGTTTACTCGGTCGCCGAGCGGGCGAAGGTGCAGGGTTATGTGGCGAGCGTCTGGGCCATGTCGTCGGTTGTCGGTCCCACCCTCGGCGGTGTGTTCGTCGACTTTCTTAACTGGCGCTGGATCTTCTTCGTGAATGTGCCAGTGGGGGCCTTTGCAGCGTGGACACTGATGCGCAGATTTGTCGAGGACGTGGAGCGGAAGACGCACCGGATCGACTTCGCGGGAGCTGCGCTGCTTACAGCTGGTACGTCGCTGGTCATTCTCGGCCTGCTGGAGGGCGGCGTCCTGTGGCGCTGGAACTCGGTGCCGAGCATCGCAATCCTGACAACCGGTGCCGTGCTGCTGATTATCTTCGGTTTCATCGAACGCCGCGCCGCCGAACCGATCCTTCCAGGTTGGGTCTTCCGCAGGCGATTGCTCAACACGACCAATACTGCCGCGGTGATCATCGGCGTTATGTTGATCGGGCTGACGTCGTACGTGCCGCTCTTCGCTCAAGGGGTCCTGGGCACTAACGCGCTCGTCGCCGGTTTCGCACTGGCTGCGCTTACGCTCGGCTGGCCGCTTTCGGCCTCGATGGCCGGCCATATTTATCTCAGAATCGGTTTCCGCAATACGGCCCTTATCGGCGCCACAGTGATCATCATCGGCGCCGCTCTCATGGTCCTCCTCGCGACCGACAGCTCCATCTGGCAGGTCGCTGCGACCTGTTTCGTGGTCGGGCTCGGCATGGGAATGACGGCGGCCCCAACGCTGATTGCAGCTCAATCCTCGGTGGACTGGGAGGAGCGCGGTGTGGTCACCGGCACCAACATGTTCAGCCGGTCAATGGGAAGTGCCCTCGGCATCGCGGTCTTCGGCGCCATCGCCAACACCGCGCTCACTTCCGGCACCGGCGGCCACCTCTCCTCAACAACATCGGGCATTCCAGCCGCAATCTTGGACCACGCGCTCCATGGCGTCTTCGTCGCTGCCGCGGTGGTGGCAGTCGTACTCTTGCTGGCCGTTGTGCTCATGCCAAAGACCTCACCCGGGATCCCGGCGTCGGCTACTCGACGTTGACCTCCGCCTCCATCGGAGCGAACTCGGCGACCAGCGGAACCACGTCGGCGATGGAGTTCTCGACCCGAGTTGGCCGGTAGGGAAAGCGCTCGACATGCTCGCGTCGAGTGGAACCGGTGAGCACCAGAATTGTCCGCATTCCTGCCTCGATACCGGACACGATGTCGGTGTCCATGCGGTCGCCGACCATGACCGTGGTTTCCGAGTGTGCCTCGATTCGGTTCAGGGCTGAGCGCATCATCAGCGGATTGGGCTTGCCGACGAAGTAAGGGGCAATGCCGGTCGCACGAGTGATCAACGCCGCGACTGATCCGGTTGCGGGCAGCGCGCCGTCGGCCGATGGGCCGGTGGGGTCTGGATTGGTGGCAATGAACCGGGACCCACGATCAATCAACCGGATGGCCCGAGTGATCATCTCAAACGAGTACGTACGAGTCTCGCCGAGCACGACGTAATCAGGGTCTCGCTCCGTCAGGACGAAACCGATGTCATGCAGAGCCGAGGTCAAGCCGGCCTCGCCGATGACGAATGCTGAGCCGCCCTCCCGCTGATCGCCGAGGAACTGGGCGGTCGCCATAGCCGAAGTCCAGATGGATTGCTCTGGCACATTGATGCCGCTAGCCAGCAGCCGCGCGCGGAGGTCCCGTGCGGTGAAGATCGAATTGTTGGTGAAGACCAGAAATGGGCGGTCATGCTTTTGGAGCGTCTCGACGAACTCCGAGCCACCGGGCAAGGCCTGTTCCTCATGCACCAGGACGCCGTCCATGTCGCTGAGCCAGCAGGCGACGGGTTTGCGCTCAGTCACGTGGTCATTCTGGCGTACCCTCGCTGGTAATGAGATTCGCAGGGATAGCCGGAGTCTTGCTGGTGTTGGCGGTGATCATGAGCGGCTGCAGCGACCATACGGAGCCCGCTGCTGAGCCGACCTCAACGGCATCGACGAGAGCTCCTGCCTCGTCGCCAACTGCAAAATCAGATCCCGACGCCAGGCCACGGACCGCTGATCTCGATGGGCCGGGCGGCATGACTATCCGCTATTTGGATTCCGACGGCAAGATCAAGACGATCCGCGTCGAAGACCTACCGCGCTGAGCGGCTAGCCGTCCACAAAGAGACCGAACGGGTGCCCTACTGGATCCGGGTAAACCCTCCCATCATCCTGCGGCTGGAAGTCCGCCAGCACAGCCCCCGTCGAGACCGCGTGCTTCCCGGCTTCATCAAGATCGTCGACCTTGATGTCCAAGTGCATCATCATCATCTGCTGGTGCTGCGAGTCGGCGGGCCACGTCGGTCGGATGAAGTCATCCTCGACCTAGAAACTGATAGCGATGCCACCGTCCGGATTGGCCAAGGTGACCCAGGTTGGTTCGTCGGTCCGAACCTGCCAGCCCAGCAACAGCCGGTCCTAGAGCCAGGGCTTGGTGAGCGCCTTGAGGTCGGCCATCAGCTCCTGCTGGAGCCTGGGTCCGAAGGTGACCCGATGAACGCCGAGCGCCTGCAGGTCGGCCAGCGAACCTGCGGTCGAGCCGCTGCGAGGGTTGGCGATGACGTTGATGGGACCGGACAGCTCGTTGAGTAGGGTGCGCAGGGTGCCCGCGTCGGGAACGCCCACCGGGTAGACGCACCGGGCGCCCACCTCCTCGCAGGCGCGGAGCCGGGTGATCACCTCCGCGACCGGGTCCTCAAAGGTGCCGGCCGGCTTGAGGAAGACATCCGTCCGGGCGTTGATGACGACGTCGAGGCCCGCACTGTCGGCTGCCTGGCGCAGCGCGCCAATGTAGTCGGCGTGCTCCTCGACGGAGCGCATCCGTCCCTCGGAGTGCACCGTGTCCTCGATGTTGAGGCCGACGGCGCCGGAATCGAGTATCCGCTCGATCAGTCTCGCGGGTGCGGTGTTGTAGCCCGACTCGAGGTCTGCGGTGACCGGCCGGTCCGGCACAGCACCGCAGATCCGGCGTACGCCGTCGAGGGCGTCGTCGAGCGACATGTCCTCTTTGTCGCCCTGCCCGCGGGAGTCGGCGAGCGGGTGGCTGCCGATGCTCAGTGCCAGGAAGCCCGCCTCGGTCACCACCTTGGCCGACCAGGCATCCCAGACGGTGGGCAGCACCAGCGTGCGGCCGGTGTGGTGAAGGTCGAGTAGGGTGCGGGCGCGGGTCGCGAGGTCCATACAGCTCAGGCTGCCACCCGACCGGGGCCGGGCATAGGGCCGACCGCGCGGGCTTTGTCCCGAGGTGGACCTGCTGGACGCGGTGGTCATCGGTGCCGGACGGGGTGGCCTGGCGACCTCCTCTCAGCTGCCCCGGAGAGACGTCGGTCACGGCGTCCTCGACGCCAACCCCCCGCCGGGTGGCGCCTACTAGGCGAAGGTTGCGGCTGGATTCGTCGATCGGGACGTGTTGTTCGCCTGCTTCGATGGTGATTCTTGGCAGTCGCAGGCGGCACTCCTCGGCCAACAGTCGAGGACGTCACGGCTGGTGTCCCCCCGGATCCCCAGGTTGTAGGAGGTGAGTGCCGGCCAACTTGGTAGGTTCGCCTGGCGACGCGAGTGCCTCACCTCACCCTGGACGCGTCCGGCGTAGCCCGCGACGAAGGAGTCGCCGCGGAGCACCTGGGCAGGTAGGGTCCGCGGTCCCGGTCAACCTCGTTGCGGCGGTGCAGGTCCCTGCTCCAAGTGCAAGTTCGCTACATGCGTCGAGCCCTGGTAGGGGCTGATCTTCGGCGGTACGCCGCAGACATGACTGCCGCTTTAGTAGCGCGATCTGCGTCCAGTCTGGCTGCCACAACCTGCGGCGCTCGAACCGGAAACCCCCTCGCTTGCAAAGCGCGGCATGACTACCACCGGCGGTCCATGCGGCTTGGTGCCGCGGGTCACCGGTTGGGCCTGATCGTCCCCGTGGCACCGCCCCGAGCTGGTGCAGCAGCCGCCACCAGCAACCCTCAATCGGCGGTAGGCCGGCGCCGTCACCTCTGATGTTGTGGTGGGAATTGCTACTCGCCTGTGAATAGAAGCCGGCAAGCTCGCATGGATCCGGCGTGTCGAGCACGATTCCGCTGACTTTGAACTCCGGTTGAGCCATTTGTCCTCCTTGATCGGATGCCACACTCGTCATCATGGTCATGGCCACCGAACTGGTGCTACCCGACCCTGCGATGTTCGTACTGGCCGGCGCAGCCGGATCGGGCAAGTCCTATTGGGCAGCCGAGCGATTCCGTACATCGGAAATTGTCTCCTCTGACTCCTTGCGCGCCGCCGTTGGCAGCGGTCCGGCTGATTTGGATGCTTCCCTTGAGGCTTTCTCGCTGCTCGACACAATCGTCGCGGCCCGCCTTCGCCGGTCACTGACTACTGTGATCGACACGCTCGGTCTTGATCAACTTCGCCGGACGGGCTACCTCGCACTGGCTCGATCCTCCGGGCTGCCTGCCGTACTGGTAATCATGAACGCCGCCGAACGGCTCTGCCGGGAGCGCAATCGGCTCCGGGATCGGCCAGTACCCGCCCCAGTCCTGACCGATCAGCTACGCAAGATCAGGTCCCTAGTCGAAACAGCAGCCGATGAGGGCTGGGATCACGTACTCGTCGTCGACAGTTTCGAACCGCGACCAGACGCGACCGATGATCTCTCCGCCGTTGATCTTGATCAACAACGTCAAGGGCGGCCGAGGGTGATCTTGCAGATCTCTCGGTTCCCGTGGGCCAGTGCGCCCGCAGCCTGGTTGGGAGACATCGCGCTTGCCGCCGAATCGATCGGATTCAACGGCATCGCACTGATGGACCACCTGATCCAGATCCCGCAGGTGGACCGGGCCTGGGAACCCATCCCGGAGCCCTGGGTGACGCTCGGTCTGCTCGCTGGTCTGGACACGAAACTGCGGCTCGGCACACTGGTCTCGCCGGTCACTTTCCGGGCGCCGGGAATCATCGCCAAGATGGTGGCCACGCTCGACGCCCTCAGTGGTGGGCGAGCGTTTTGCGGGCTCGGCGCCGGCTGGTGGCTGCGGGAGCACCAGGCGTACGGGCTGGACTTCCCGCCGGCCGCCCGGCGACTTGATCAATTACAGCTCTGTATTGAGACTTTGCGGGCGCTTTGGGCTCCGGGCACAAAGGGGTACTCCGGACGATATGTAAAGCTGCCGGAGACCACCTGCTATCCGCGCCCGGCAGGTCGGATACCGATTATCGTGGGCGGCTCTGGTGAGCGCCGGACGCTCAAGATCGTCGCCGAGCTTGCCGACGGCTGCAACCTGCCTTCCGGTGAAGGGATGTTGCAGTCCAAGATCGATACCCTGCATCGGCACTGCGATGTTGTCGGCCGGAATCACGACGAGGTCGAGATCACCGTGCTCGACGTACCCGTGATCGGCACCGATCGCGAGGACGTCGGGACGCGGGTCGAACGGCTTCGCGGCCGCACTCCGGCTGCTGCCTACGCGGCGCAGCACCATGCGGGGACGGCCGATAGTCAACTGCGGCGCTACGCCAGGCTGGCAGATCTGGGCGTGGGTACGATCTTCTGTTCACTTCCGGACTTGGCGGATGCTGACGATCTTGCCCGATGCGCCCCGATTCTCAAGGCGCTGAACTGAGGCTCAGGCAGCCGCGACAGGCAAGGTTCATCCGCCGGCGACCGCCGGGATGATCGAAATCCGTGCTCCTTCGGGCACTTCAGCGTCCAGGCCACCGGTGAAGCGCACATCGTCGTCACCGACGTAGACATTGACGAAACGGCGGAGCGCGCCCGACTCATCGAGGATGCGCCCACGGATGCCCGGGTAGCTGCCTTCAAGCGAATCCAGGACCTCGCTCAGTTTGGCGCCGTCTACGCTCACCTCGCCTGCGCCAGAGGTGTAGCTGCGCAGGATGGTCGGGATGCGGACCGTCGCACTCATGGCCGGTATTCCTTCCAGAAATCAGTAAAGGCCTCGTACCGCGCGGGAATCGTAACCTTAGGACCTACCTTGTCCGCGATGGCGTCGAGCGTCTTCAGCCCGTCGCCAGAATTGATCACCACAGTTTCCACGTTCGGATCCAGCAGCCCATCCTGGATGAGTTTCGCGGTCACGCCTACGGTCACACCGCCCGCCGTTTCAGCGAAGATGCCCTCGGTCCTCGCTAGGCGAAGGATGTTGGCAACCACAGCATCGTCGTCCACATCAGCGACTACTCCACCCGTGCGACGAACCACGTCGAGCACGTACGGTCCGTCGGCCGGGTTGCCGATGGCCAGTGACTTGGCGATGGTGTCCGGTCGCACAGGAGCCACAACGTCATGACCAGCGCGGTACGCCTGCGCTACCGGTGAGCAGCCCGTCGCCTGCGCGCCGAAGATGACGTACGGCTTATCGGCGACCAGACCCAGCTTGATCAATTCCGTGAATCCCTTGTCGATCTTGGTCAGCTGGGCACCGGAGGCGACTGGGATCACGATTTGATCTGGCAGCCGCCAGCCGAGCTGCTCGGCTATCTCAAAGGCCAGCGTCTTGGAACCCTCGGCGTAGTAAGGCCGGACATTGACGTTGACGAAAGCCCAGCCTTCCTCCTCGGCAGCAATCTCGCTCGCGAGCTTGTTCACGTCGTCGTAAGTGCCGTCGATCGCGATCAGCGTCGTCTCGTACACCGCGGAGGCCAGGATCTTTGGACGCTCGAGATTCTTCGGCACGAAGACGACGGAACGGATGCCGGCCCGAGCGGCAGCGGCAGCGACCGCATTCGCCAGATTTCCGGTGGAGGGACAGGCCACTACTTGCAGTCTGAGTTCGCGAGCGGCTGACAGAGCGACGGCAACAACCCGATCTTTGAAGGAGTGCGTCGGATTACCCGAGTCGTCTTTCACCCAGAGCTGGGCGAGACCAAGATCATCCGCAAGACTGCGTGCATCGACCAGCCGCGTGAAGCCGGGGTCGGTAGAGCGGAAGGTGGCGATATCGGCTGGGACCGGCAACAGCGGAGCATAACGCCAGATGCTCCGCGGGCCCGCTTCGATCTGCTCGTGACTGATGACCGGAAACTCATAGCCGACCTCGAGCGGACCGAAGCACTCCCTACAGGCGTAGAAGGGTCCCAGCGCGGTCTTCTCACCGCACTCCCTACACACCAAGTGGGTGGCATGCCCGAAAGCCCCAGCACGGAGGCCGCGCGGTGCTGGAAAATCGGTGTCGAGCACCGCAGTCATGAATTGTCCTTCATCATCTGTCTCGGCCGGCTTTCGACCGAGTCGGAATTGGCACCGTTTCTGATCGGTCAGCCGGTTGCCGGGGAGTCAGCGGGCCGGTCCCTCGTCCCCTCTGGATGAGCGCCGCCTAGCCTAGGCGGGCGCTCGGACTCGGTGCACATCGGTGGTCCGCATCCTGGGAAGCGAGTCCAGATAATGGCGAGCCGACCGGCCAGGTACCAACCGTACGTGGTTTCTTGGCTGACACCGTCTGCTCAGAGCGAGCTGCGCCAAGCATTGACTGCATTGAATCGTCCATTGTCGAATTGATCCGTATCCAGCGGGCACAAGCCATCTCATCAGAATCAGGCGAATGCCGTCTGCGGGCCCGCCGAAAGGAGCCATTGATGGCAGATCCCTACCGGCTCGTCGCTCAATGACGTCTGCGCTGTCGAAGTTGCGCCGGACTGACCTGATGGGAACTGAATGAACGTGATCACTATCGACCTGCGGCCATCAGGTCCGCAGAGTGCTCTGCAGTGGCTTCGTTTCACCGGCAACATGATCAACCTCAGCACACCAGGCGGCTTGGCGGTTGCCGCACTGGGCGGTGCGAGGATTCGCCGAGGACCCCGCGGGTTGTTCCTTTGCGAGGGCTATCGGCTGAAGTTCCCGATCGCCGGCGCCTTCACGATCGGCAATGTGATCACCACGCCTGCGACCTGGGAGGAGAAGCTCCGCCGATACCCGCAACTGCTACGGCACGAGGAGGGGCACACCTGGCAGTATTTGTACTGCATGGGGCTGCCCTACTACCTCGGGTACTCGATTCTGATGGGCTGGTCGTGGCTGCGCACCGGAGATCGTGCCGCGCGAAACTTCTTCGAACGCCAGGCCGGACTCCAGGCGGGCGGTTATCGCGATTTGCCTTTGCGGCCGGTCAGAGAGGGTTTCGCGGCAATTTTCAAGACGTCTTGGTCTAAATATCGATCGACAAATCGATCCCGAGCCGCCGGGCAGAACGGGCGCGCTGCCGGCTGGCGCGCAAGCGACGCAGGCGCTTGACCAGCAGCGGATCCTGCGCCAAGGCTTCCGGTTGGTCGATCAGCGCGTTGAGGGTCTGGTAATAACGAGTGGCGGACATGCCGAACTTGTCCCGTACGGCCTGCTCCTTGGCGCCCGCGAACTTCCACCATTGACGTTCGAACGCCAGGATTTCTGCATCTCTGCCGCTCAATCGGCTGACCGGCTCGCTACGATCAGCCTGCTGCTCCGGAACCGCCATGGCGCCATAGTAGGACCAAATAACAGCGATGTCATTTGGTACACCCATTCGACGCGCGGGAAGGCACGACCACTTGATCAAGCGCTTGACCGGGATAGTGCAACCGTACGCCTGGGGATCGCCAACGATGATCCCCGAACTCTTGGGCGTGCCGCCGGCCGGCGGACCGCAGGCTGAGCTGTGGCTCGGCGCCCATCCGATGGCTCCCTCTTTGGTGGAGGGTAAGCGCCTAGATGAGCTGGTTTCAGGCGATCCGGAAGGCATCGTTGGCGCTCAGCCGGTCGCTGCGTTCGGGCCACGTCTGCCGTACCTGATCAAAATCATCGCTGCTGAACGTCCGCTGTCCCTGCAAGCTCATCCATCGCGCACCCAGGCTGAGGAGGGATTCGCCCGAGAAGAACGGCAGGGCATTTCGGCCGATGCTCCGCATCGGACCTATCGAGACAGCTGGCCCAAGCCGGAGGTCCTCGTCGCGCTTCAGCCGACGGAGGCGCTGTGGGGCTTTCGGGAACCCGCCGAGACGTACGACCTGTTCCGGCAACTGGGCGTACAAAGCGCGATCGATGTCGTGAAGGCTCTGGCCGACGAGACCCGTAGTCCCCAGGACCGTTTGGCGGAGGTATTCGCCAGACTGCTCCGACTGTCTGACTCCGGCCGTGGAATCGTTCGCGACGTGGCAGACGCCGCAACGGGCGTAGACGACGACGGTCGGTTGGGCCACTTCGCCGCAACGGCTAGAGAGCTGGCGTCCTACCATCCAGGCGATCCCGGTGTGCTGGCGGCGCTGCTGATGCACCGTCTGACTCTGCAGTGCAATGACGCGATCTTCCTCGCCGCGGGCAACCTGCATGCATATTTGCGCGGTGCCGGTGTCGAGATCATGGCTAACTCAGACAACGTGATGAGGGGCGGCTTGACGCCGAAGTTCATCAACGTGGATGAACTGCTGAAAGTGATCGACTTCGCCCCCAGCGCCCCTGCCCTGGTTCGGCCGGTCGAGCAGTCGCCGGGTGTGTGGCACTACCCCGCTCCCGCACCGGAGTTCTCGCTCTGGCGAGTTGAAGTAAGCCGACGGCCCGCGGAGTTGCCCGCCACCGCACTGGGCCGGATCCTGCTGGTGACCGAGGGCTCCGTGCACATCACGTCCAGAGCCGACTCTCTGCCGTTGCGCCGGGGCGAGTCCGCCCTGGTGACTGCGGGCGAACGGCCAAGGCTCACCGGCTCCGGCACAGTCTTCGTCGGCGCGCCCGGCCTCGGCTAGCCTGGGGCCAAATCGGCAAGGAGGGTCTCCATGGTCATCGATCCCGTCTGCGGGATGAGAATCGACACCGAAGACGCGGTAGCCACAGTCGAGTATGAGGGGAAGACCTATTACTTCTGCTCTCGGGCCTGCCGTGACGCGTTCGTGGCCGACCCCACGTCGTATGCGGCCTGATGCTCCGCGAGGATGGACGCGGACCGGCTGAGTGAGGAGAAGCTCGCCGAGCGCGCGAGCGTCACGGTCGAGCGGATCCGGGAACTCGTCGATCTAGGAATCCTGCAACCCAGGGCCGGCTGGTACTCACGCGCCGATGTCATGCATGTCCGGGTGGTGGAAGGCCTTGAGACGAAGGGAATCGACCGACGAGATGTCGCGTCGGCGCTCGCCTCCGGTCATTTGAGCCTCGGCTACCTCGAAAGCACCGGCCGACGGTTCCCTCGATCGGAGCTGACGTTCTCACAACTGGGCGAGGGACTGGGTGTCGGTGTGGAGACGCTGCAGAGGCTCTATACCGCCTTTGGCCTGGCGAGCCCGGAGCCGGGCGAGCATGTGCGGGAAGAGGACCTGCCAATTCTTAAGGCGATCCCGGTGCTGTTCGGGGCGGGCGTCGGCGAGGGCGAAGTACTGCGTGCAGTGCATGTATGGGCGGAGAGCGCGCGTCGGGTAGCACAGTTCCAGACCTACTACTTCCACCACACAGTCGAGCGGCCGTTCCGGGATCGCGGCTTGCGTGACAACGATGCGTTTGAGGCGGCAATCCGGGAGGTGGGTCTCCGGATGGGGCACTCGGGCGAGGACATGCTGAGCTGGCTATTCCGCCGGCACTCAGAGGTGTTCTTGACCGAACACCAGTTCGAGCACGTCGAGACGGCCCTGGACGAGGCTGCAATCCGAACAAGGGCGCCCCGCGGAGTCGAGGCGGCCGCCTTCGCCGACGTGTCCGGCTACACGAGGCTGACAGAGGAGGCGGGGGACGAACGGGCAGCCGATATTTCGCTTACCCTCGGGCATTTCGTCAACGAGGTGGCTGCCCAACATGGCGGGGAGGTCGTGAAGCTGATCGGCGACGGAGTCCACTTCCATTTCCGAGATCCGGCCGACGCCGTAAGGGCGTCGCTGGAGATTGTGGAGCGAGTCGGCCCTCGAGGGCTCCCACCGACCCACATCGGAGTCAACGCCGGACCGATGATCTATGACGCGGGCGACTACTTTGGGCGGACTGTCAACATCGCGGCTCGCATCGCTGCCCAGGCGTCAGCGAACCAGGTCTTCGTCGGTGAGGATCTCGTTCGCTGCGTGCGCCCGAGGGGGTTCCGGCTGGTGGAGCTTGGACCATTCGACCTGAAGGGCATCGCACGTCCTGTCGTGCTGTACGAGGCGAGAGGAGATGCCGACGAGTAAGGACAAACTCCAACCCCGATCACGGCTTACTGCGATCAACCTTTGACCGCGCCCATGGTGAAGCCGGCGATGAACCGGTCCAGGAACAGGTTGAAGACGAACGCAATGGGAAGCGCCACCAGCACGGTTGCCGCTTGCAGCGACTGCCAGAAGAAGACATCACCGCGCACGAGTTCGGTGGGGACCCCAGTGCTGATCACCTTTTCTGCAGTCGGCGAGACGAAGGCAAGGGCGTAGATGAACTCGCTTGCGGTCAGCGTGAACGTGAAGACGATGACTGCCACGATTCCGGGAAACATCAGTGGCACGACGGCGCGTACGAACGCGCCGAGCCGGCTATAGCCGTCGATCATGGCCTGCTCTTCGATGTCCTTCGGGATTCCCTTGAGAAACCCGACCAAGAGCCATACGGACACCGGGATCGTGATGGTTGGATAGATCAGCACGAGCGACCAGGTGCTGTCCTGCAGGTGGACGGCAACGACCAGCCGTGACAGTGACAGGAACAACAATGTCGGCGGCACCAGGTAAACGAAGAAGATCGCAATGGCCATCGGGCCGGACCATGGCCGGTCCAGCCGGGCCAGCGCATATGCCGCGGGCAAACTGAGCACCAATGTGATCCCTACGACCAGCACGCCAACCCACAGGGTGTTCCAGACGAACGTCAGAAATGCGGTGTCTTGAAACAGATAGACCACGTGCTTGCGAGTCGACGGCAGGTTGTAGAGGAACGGGTTGTTGTTGCGCTGATAGAGGTCCGGGCTTTGCTTGAACGCGGTGATGAGGGACCACAAAAACGGCCCGGCACAAATCAATGCAGCAGTAATAGCCGCCACGTACAGACCCACACGGCCCAGCCGGTGCCGAAGTATGGCACGTCGTCGAAGGGTCTCGATCGGTGCATCGACTATCGTCACCTCACAGCACCTCCATCCTCCGAACCGCCCGAAGGATGGCAATGGCCGCGGCGAGCAACAGCGGGAAAAGGAACAGCGCTACGGCGGCTCCCTGCGCGATGTCACCACCTTCGATGCCGCGAAAGAACGCCCACGACGGCAGGACCTGGGTCGAGTTGGTCGGGCCGCCGCGGGTCAGGACGTACACCACGGTCATATCTGTGAACGTGACGATCGCGCCAAATAAGGCGGCGACGGCAATGAGCGGCATCATCAACGGAATTGTGATCTCGAACATCCGCCGCCAGTAGCCGGCGCTATCGATCTCGGCCTGCTCTTGTAGGTCCTTCGGGATTGCCACAAGCCCGGCCATCATGATGACCGCGGCCAGCGGAATGAGGCGCCAGGCGTGTACGACGATGACCGAAACGATGGCTAAATTGGGACGTCCGAGCCAATACAGGTTGCCGTTGATTAAGCCAACTTGACGCAGCATCCAGTCGATGGGACTGAAGATGGAGTCCAGCAACCACAGCCAGGCGATCGCCGACAGCGCCACCGGCGTGGTCCAGGGCAGCAAGACACACAACCGGACGATCCACTTGCCCCGGAAGTCGGCGACGAGAATGTTGGCGAGAATCTTGCCGAACACGACGATAAGCACCATCGAGCCGACGGTGAAGACCATGGTGTTGCGAAGTGACTGCCAGAACACCGGGTCGTCGAAAATCTGTCTGTAATTGGCCAAGCCGTCCCAGTCGAACGAAGGGTCGCCAGCAGTGACATCGCTGAAGGAAAAAGCGATTGCCAACAGCAGCGGCAGGCCAACCAATGCAACGATGTAGATGATCGAAGGCAGCAACAATGCCCAGGCAAGGAATCCTTCTCGGTCGGCAAGGCGCGGCCTGTCGCGGCGATTTGCTCTCCTGGGGACTGGCGGCTCAGTGCCAAGCCTTGACGTCGTTGCATGGACCATGACTAACCTTCGCGCATCGGCACGGGTGCCGAGCGTTCACCGCTGGTGGCGTCGAAGAACCGCAATCGGTTCGCCGCAACGGCAAAAGTGTGGTCCTCACCGGTTTCAACGGAAAGCGTCACAGTCGCCGGGAGCCGTGTGATGACGCGAGTTTCCTCGCCGAGCCGATGCACTATTCCATAGAGATATCTGTCACCGGATAGGTGCTCGATCCGGTCAACGGTGAACGGCACCCGTATTTTGTCGTTCCCGGGCACGACATCTTCCGGGAGCAGGTGCTCGGGGCGAAACCCGACCAGATGTCCGTCGTGAGGAACGAGGTTCATTGGCGGCGATCCGAGGAACGTCGCGACGAATGTGTCTGCTGGATCGTCATACACCTCGACCGGTGGCGCCAGTTGCCTTACTCGGCCGCTCTCCAATACAGCAATTCGATCGCCGAGGCCCATCGCCTCCGACTGGTCGTGTGTGACATAGATCGTCGTCGTGCCAACGCGTTGCTGGAACCGCTTGAGCTCGTCACGAGCGCTCGCTCGCAATTTTGCGTCGAGGTTGGACAGCGGCTCGTCGAGCAGGAACACGGCTGGTTCGCGTACCAGTGCCCGTGCCAGCGCGACGCGCTGCCGTTCACCCCCGGAGAGCTGGCGGGGCCGGCGACCGAGCAGATGCTCAATCCCCAACAAATCGGCCGCCCACCGGGCCTTGCGTTCGCGTTCGGCCTTGTCGGGGTGGGTCGCCTTGAGCGGAAAGACAATATTGTTCAGAACCGTCTTGTGCGGATAAAGGGCATAGCTCTGGAAAACCATCGCGATCCGCCGCAGCCTCGGCGGCAGGCCGTTGACGACCTCGCCACCAATGAGAACCTCTCCTTCTGTCGGTTCCTCGAGGCCGGCGATCGTACGCAGCAGCGTTGTTTTACCACAACCAGAGGGCCCGAGTAAGACCAGGTATTCGCCTTCCCTGGTCGCCAGGTTGACGCCATCTATCGCCCGGACGTGCCCGCCGTCGAAGTGCTTCGTGAGGTTTCGTACCTCGACGACAGCCACTGTGGTGCCTCCTCGTCGTGCCGGCTATCCCGCAACGAGTCCGCGTGACCGCCAGTTCTGGAAAATCGTGTTGATTTGTTTTTCGGCTTCCGCAACCGCTTGCTTCGGCGAGAGCTCTTCCCGCGCTGCCTTGGCGTACATATTCGGAATGACGAACGTATACAACACCTCGCCGATGGCCGGACTGGCTGGTCCGGGGTGGCCGATGTTGGTGCACCAATCAAGGGAATCCTTGAGTACGGACAGCTTGTCCGGCGGGTTGGCTCCGAACGGATCCTTACTCAGCCAGCTGTCGAGCTCCGGCACCAGATCAGGAAACGCCGGGAAGTCGTACAGCTTGGAGTTGTAGGTCACCGACGGAAGATTTGCTGTGTAGTGCAGCAGGAATTCCTTCGCAGCATCAACATTCGTCGCAAAGGACGGGACGATCCAGTTGTACATGACGTGTTGCGCAACGAGGGCGGTCTTGGGACCTTTTAGCGCCTTGAGGAAAAAAATGTCGTCAGCCACTGATGGGTTTTCAGCCTGTGCAGTCCGCCAGGCCGAAATGGAGTTGAGGATGTAGGACATCTGACCCGCGATGAGACCCTGGTTGTTGGAGGCAGCATTCCATGAGAACACCTCGGGTGTCATCGTCTCCTTGTAAAGCCGGGCCATGAACTCGACCGCTGCAATTGTCTCGGGAGAGTTGATGACGATTTTCTCGTTTTCGTCCTGTATGGAGCCGCCGAACGACCACATCAGGGCACGACCAGCCATGTTCGAGTCGATCTCCTGAGACATCCCGATACCCATCTGGACGCCTTGTGATTTCTTGATCTCGGCACCGCCCCTGAGCAGCTCGTCCCACGTGGTGGGGCCCTGAGGCAGGCCGACCTTCTCCCACATGCTCTTGCGGTAGTCGCCAGGGTCGGGCGCCCAGGCTGGCGCGTAGGCGTAAAACTTGTCGGTGTTCGGATTGAAGCTCGACTTCCGGACAACGTCGAGCATCTTGCCGTGCCGGTTCTCCGCCTCCTGCACCACGTCCTTCAGGTCAACGACGCTCGGCTCGTACTGCGAAAGCGTTGCGATGTACTGAATGAGGTCGTGGCCCTGGCCGGCTTGGATCTCGGCAGCGGCGCGTGGCGGAATCTCCGCCTGGTTGATGTGGTCGACGGTGACGTTGACTCCGACCCGCTTGCCCCACTCCTGCACGAATGGGTCAAACCACTGATCATGCGCCGGCACGAAGTGGCTCCACAGCAGAATTCTGAGGTCGCCGGACAACTTACGAGTCGGATCAGTGAAGGTCGGCGACGGCGCAGGGACCTGAGTTACCGGCGTCGGCTGAACTTCGGTTTCACCGGCTTGACATCCCGCTACAGCGGCACTCGCCATGGTGGCGCCGGCAACCTGCAAGAACCTTCGGCGTGACATACCGTGCGTATTCATGACCGCGTAGCTCCTCGTCGAGAAGATGGATCACGGCTTATATATGTCGTTTTCAGCCTACGTCCGCTACCCGGGGTGTGAACATCAACTGTGTCCGCCCTTGGTTGCGGTTCGATAACCGTCAGACCGGGCGAGGGTCTCGCGGGATCTCTCTAGAGCTTTCGGCCCCCACTGTGGTCGGTAATGTTACGTCGGATGCCGTGAATGGCGCCGTGGACCCCCAATGCACGCAGGGTGTTCCATCGGGGTTCCGTGGAGGCCTGATGCGGGGTCCAAACCTCAGGGCCCTCCCACTAGGGAGAATGGCCGCGTGCTGGCGTGGCGCAATCGGCAGCGCACCTGTCTTGTAAACAGGTGGTTAGGGGTTCGAGTCCCCTCGCCAGCTCTCCATTCGCCCTTGTCAGAGCAGTGTTTGGCGTCGTGATCACATTGCTCTGCTAAGGATTGACAGCAACCGACAGCAACCTCGCGACTGGCCGCGGCTAGCAGTTCGGATCCCGACTCAACCATCGAATTCGAGTAGCTCCTTGTCAACCCGCAGCATCCCGTCGCACCCGCGGCGGCCGAGCCCCGACGATCGAACTGGCAGACCAACTCCACGATCTGTACACACCCGCGCGATTCACGCCAACGCAGTACTACGTCACGTTTCCACGGGCGATCAATTTCCATGATCGAGGATCAGACACCGGACGCGGTTTGCGTGAGGAAGTTCGAACAGAAGTCGATCAACCTATGCCCGAATTCCGAAAATCCCGGTCCTGCCAGCCGGGATTTCGCTTTTGATCTACATGGGCAGCGGCACTCATGCCACAGACGCCGAGGTGATGGCGGCGAAGGTGTCCGCGCGGGGGCCACGAGGCACATGTCCGTCGGATTCGCGGCATCAGTTCACTGGTCACCTTCGAGAAGCTGCTTGAGGTTCCGGTAGCTGATCGGAGCAGCGGTCTTCGCCTGCCGACGTACCAGTGGTACCAGGGGTACGCCGATTCCGTGACCTTCGAAGTCGAGTGTGAAGGTGACTCGTGACCGGGTGCCCTCGTTGACCGGTTCGATGGTGATCGTGGCGTGCGGACGGATGGGGCCGTCGATGCCGTAGGCGGCCCAGCCACGAGGGGGGTCGTTGCGGGTGATCTGTTGGATCATCGTGCGCTCGGCGCCGCGAATCCGCCGGGTCGTGGCAAATCGGGCATCTTCGAGCATGCGCACATTCACCACGTCGGGCTGCCACTCAGCGAATCGGAGCGGATTGCTGGCGACGGTGAAGACCTCCTCCGGTCGGCGCTCAATCTCGATCGTAGAAACCAGCGGTGCCATCGCTCCTCCTGTTACCTCTGCCTGCGCTGACGCGTCAGTGCTATGACGGACAGCGGGATGGAAAAGTAACCGTGGAGGAGTTCGAGGCGCACCGAAGCCACCTGCGCGCGGTGGCCTACCGCATGCTGGGCTCGCTGAGCGAAGCCGACGACGCGGTCCAAGAGGCGTGGGTGCGCCTTGCCCGCACGGACACAAACGATATTCACAACGCCCGAGCCTGGCTTACCACCGTGGTGGCGCGGATGTGCCTGGACATGCTGCGCTCGCGCGCGGCGCGGCATGAGGTTCCCCTTGACACAGCGCTGCCCGCGGACAGCCCCGACCCGGAGCAGGAGGCCATGCTGGCCGACTCTGTCGGCCTCGCCATGCTGGTTGTGCTGGACACGCTGAGCCCCGCGGAACGGCTGGCGTTTGTCCTGCACGACATGTTCGCCGTGCCCTTCCACGAAATCGGGCCGATTGTTGGCCGCTCGACCCAGGCCACCAAGATGCTGGCCAGCCGCGCGCGTCACCGGGTACGCGCCGCCGAGTTACCCGACATCGACCCAGCCTCGCAGCGCAACGTCGTCGACGCCTTCCTGTCCGCATCACGCAACGGCGATTTCGCTGCGCTGCTCGACCTGCTCGACCCCAACGTCGCCGTTCGCGCCGATGCCGCAGGCGGCGGAACCGCCACCCGCCTGCGCGGGGCCCGTCGCGTAGCGCGGCAGGCGCTCGCCTTCTCGCACCGGGCCAGCGATGCCCACACCGGGTTCATCAACGGCGCACCGGCGATCCTGGTGACACCTCACGCGCGTCTCACCACGGTCATCACCTTCACGATAATCAACGGCAAGATCGTCGCGATCGACCTGATCGCAGACGCGCAGCGCCTCAGCCAACTCAACATCGAAGATCCCTCCTCGCCGGGTGGTGTCAATCACATGTGGCGGCAGTGAACGCATCAGTCGCTCCACCCGCTTGCGGCCCAAGCGGATGCCCACGCGGACCAGCCGGGCAGCCACGACGTGCACAGGTACGCCGGCGAGTAGCAGTGTCGTTGCATGGATATACCGCAGATCGTGCAGCCGGATGCGTCGCAACGGAGTAGCCGGTTGCTGCCAGTTGTACTGCGCGATCAGCTTCGCAACAGCTGCGAGGGCGTGTCCGGGTAGAACGGCTCGCCGAACGCAGTACGGAATACAAGGTCCGATTCGGGCCAGTCCGACTCGACCACGAGTCGCTCTTCCGCCTGCCGAGCCCGGTGCGCTCGCAACACACGCACCGTCGACGGGTCGATGGTGACAGCACGCCGCCGGCCGCTCTTGGTCGTGCCACCGATCCGCTACCCGTCGGCCACCGAGGCTGAGCCGGTGATCACCACCGACCCGCCAGACAGCGCGTGTCCGTGCTGCGCCGCTGCGGGTCGCGCCGCCATCTCGTCCGACGCGTGGCACTGTGTGAGCGCAGACTATTCAGGTTGTGATGCGCCGTTGACGCCTGATCTCGATCATCAAAGGATGGCGACAGCACCTGCGCGCTGACGTAACAAAAGGGGCACCATGAATCGACCAGCGGCGGTTCTACCGAGCACAGAGGTCCGCGTCATTCACTCGGCGGGTACGGATACCGACTATCGGATCTCGGTTGCGTTGCCGTACCACTACGACCAGGAATCCGACAGGGTCTGGCCGGTCATATACGTGCTGGATGGCAATCTGTACTTCGGACTGGTTGTCGACATGGTGCGTGCGATGAACATTCGTGTCGAGGACTGCAATGAGCTACCAGATGCGCTCATCGTCGGTGTCGGTTACCCGGTCGAAGGTTCACTGTCTACCATGCTGCACGAGGTGATGCACCGTCGAATGCGAGATTTTCTCCCTGACCGCGATCGGGACGCCGAGGACTTCATCCAGCAGCACTTCCCCGTCGCCACCCCAGCTGCGGCGGGAAAGGCGGCAGCATTCTGGCGGTTCCTGCATCAGGAGTTGATTCCCCTGATCGAGTCAGAGTATCGGGCCGACCCCGGTGATCGGACACTGCTGGGACACTCTTGGGGAGCAACATTCGCGCTCTACACCCTCTTTCGGGATCCGCACGTCTTCCATCGCTACGTCATCGCGAGTTCCGGCCCGAACTTCGACGACGAGGCGAACTATGCCCGTGAGCATGACCGCCTGCCCGTTCGCCT